>Ga0153934_1000064_pt1 | contig 25730 bp, 27 predicted proteins | sample TSNJ018MetaG_FD_104708 | JGI IMG/M metagenome (GOLD analysis project Ga0153934, IMG submission 104708) | Attine ant fungus gardens microbial communities from New Jersey, USA - TSNJ018 MetaG | ecosystem: Host-associated > Fungi > Mycelium > Unclassified | place: USA: New Jersey, Wharton State...
ACTACTTATACAACCACTACATGGTCTGTGCACTACTTTCCCACACTCATCATATAACATCATTCATGTGATGTGACCTTGTGATATCCTGACATATGACTGTAATATGCAACATTGTTATGTGACACTTTCCTGTACTTCTTCCTTGTGTAGTAAGTCCAAATAAGAAAAGAAAAGAAAAAGAAAGTAAAATAAAATAATGACTTAGCCATTTTGCCAAGTCATGACACCACCTCCCTCTTGAGATTTCTTGTCCTGAGGATTTTTATAATCCATAGTAGGAATCACAGATATTCCCCATTTTATTGTCCTCTTTATTCTACTCTCTAAGTCCAGATTCTTCTTAATCAATTTCTTCTTCTTCCTTGATTGTTTCTATTATTTTTTGTCCTCTAATTGGTCCTCCCTTCCAGCATCTCCAATTCCTTTCTGACCTCATCCAGTACTCTTTATTATATCTCTTACCTGTCCATCCATATAACTTTCTTACCATAAATCTTTTTAGTAATTCTCCTCTCCTGAATGTTCCTTTTTCTTTTCTTGTCTCCAAACATCCTCCATATCTTGTCAATACTCTCTTTCAAACTCTTTAACTGCTTCTTTTGCATTTCCTAGATTTTCTATCCCTTTCCAAGTATTTGACTCTGCTGTGAATCCTTTCTACTATACTAAATACTTATCTTTTCCTCTAATCTACTGCTTATTTAGTATCCTTTCAATTTCCCATTCTTCTTCTTCTTCAATTATAACTGGAGCTAGTTGCTCCTTCTTTTGCCCTTTCACCTGCCCTATGTATCTACATATTTTGCTAATATTTACTACTGGATATATCCTTACTGTACTAGATAACTCCAATTCAACTGCATTTGTCAATACAATCTTCTTTATTTTATAAGGGCCTACAAACCTTTCCATCAACTTCTCTGTTCTCCTTTCAACCATTTGATATTTCAAGTCCTTAGTGCTGAGCATTACTAAATCCTCTACTTTATATTCATTGACTTCTCCTCTTTTTCTATCTATATACTTCTTCATTTCCTTCTGTGCCTTTCCCAGTGCTGCTTTTGCTTTTTCCTGTACCTCTCTTATTTTAATCACAAACTTCTCTACCCCCTCATATTTTCCTTTCCTCCTTACTTCAAATTCCATCCTAGGATCTTGCCCATAGTTTGCCTTAAAGGGTAATATCTTAGTACTTGAATGTGCCTTATTGTTGTACACAAACTCTGCTGTTTCCAACCAATCTGGTCACTGCTCTTGTCTATAGTCTATGAACATTCTCAAATACTGCTCAAGTTCTTGGTTGATTCTTTCCATTTGCCCATCTGTCTGAGGGTGGAATGTTGTTGACATCTTGCTCTCAGTCCCCAACATTTTATTTAACTTCTTTATCAATCCTACCACAAATTGGGGTCCTATCACAAATGGCCACTTACTGATTTGTGAGTTGATGATTTAATAATCAAAAGGCTCAAAAAAGCAAAGTTTAGACAGTAGCAAAAGATGTTAAGTCTGAGGTTTATTCTCAGACATACAGTCCTTAAATACATAATTGTGTTGGTCTGTGTACCAGGACAGTCTATCACATGATCACTACCTATTGTTCTATATATAGGAGTGCTATTGTTCTTGAAATAGAGATAACCTAACTGTCTTAGGGTAGTCCTTTGTTCTATTCAAGGACAGATAATAATCTATAGGTAAAGATCAGTATTATATGCAAACATTGAGGATCTTGTATCTCTATGGGATCTTATTGCCTTGGGTCCTATTTATAGCCAAAAGAAGCACATTAAAGAGAGCTTCACAATGGTCATTGAAGCAAATGATTATGTTAAGCAGTTTCTGAGATATTAACAGTTTAGTGTCTGGTGACTTGGTGAGTATTGATTGCTTTAAGATGTTTTTGGTACCATTTGAAAGGTCTTCTTAAGGGCTTTTGGTGGCCATTTAGATTATCAAAATCAGTTAAGTATTCCCAAAGTTATGGTCTGAATGAAGTTTGTGACACAATACAGAAACTATATAACCATGTGATTAACTTTGTAAAAAGCACAATGCTTCCCAAACCAGCCAAGGTCTATCTGCTCTCTTTAGCAGAAAAAAACTCTCTTGATACATGGATTGATGAGAAACTCAGAAAAGGGTATATCCAACTATCTACTAGTCCAATAGCAGCTCCATTCTTTTTTGTAAAGAAGCATGATGGAAGCTTATAACCTGTTATGGACTACAGAGCTCTCAATGGAATTACCATCAAAAATTACTATCTAATCTCTAGAATAGCTGACTTAATTGAATCACTCAGCAAAGCCTCAATCTTTACCAAAATTGACTTGAGGTGGGAGTACAACAATGTTTGCATTAAAGAAGGAAATGAATGGAAGACAGCATATATCACAAGGTGAGGCCTTTTTGAGACAACCGTTATATATTTTGGTTTTTCCAATGCACCAGCAATCTTCCAAAGCATAATGAATGATATATTGGAAGACTTGATTTGCATACAACTAGTAATAGTGTATTTAGATAATATTCTAATATTTGGGACATTGTTATCAATAGGCAGTGAATGCCCTTAGTGATCACCCTAGGTGAATGTTCAAGAAGAACTCAATGGAGTTCTTCGTTGGATTGCAGCCCTACTTATACTACTACTACAGTGGCTGTACCCTAGAGTCCCACAATCACATGTTCTTTCCACAATGTTCTATGATCACCTGACCTTGTCATGTGATTTGACTTACTGAGTCCCCACCTATTTATATCCTTACTCCATTGTATGCTTTGAGGTTTTGGATTAAGTGTTCAAATGCGTGGGAAATCTTTTCCTGTTTGGGGCTCTCATAACACTGGTGTTGGGATGCTTACTGAATTCAGCAAGGTCGTCAGTGGGGTAATAAATCAAATCACCCTCTCACCTGCTCTGATTGATCATTCCCTTGGCGAGAGACTCATTGCTCTTAGGTCCAAACCCAGAAATGTAATATGCCTCTTTGATGCCTATACCAGCTATCTACACACTCAAATTTTGGGTCAAGCAGAAGAGTACATGGTGTTTATACAAAATGGAACAATGTTGGCATACTATTCCCCTGACTTTGGTTTGAGAATCTGGGATCTCACAACTGAGCACTGGCAGTGCACTCATGGATATGACCTTATGTAGCAAGGCATGATGGATGGGTCAGGACGACGAGCCACTATTTTGGGTCCCAGTCAAGCACAGGGAACATCTGTGTATGCTACCATTCAAAGTGGTGATTGAGGCTCCCCAAATGAACTCGACAATCCTGGACTTGTCTAACTCAAGGTTCAGCAGAAAGTGGACAGAATGCATCGACAAAGGGTGGTTGAGAGAACCCGAGAAAAAGGAGAAGAAAGTAGGAAACCTATTGGAGTAAGAAGACAAGCTGCATCCTGTCCTCAGCCGAAGTACTTGAAGGTGTTCAAATACGTGAACAGGAGAGTAGGACGACTTTGCTCCACCCAGGTTTTGCTCTCAAAACATGTTGCTCCAGAAAGTCTAAGGACTTCCAATTGCCTAGGCTATTCCATGTACTTATGGCTGCCAAGCCCCTGCCAAAGCAATTATAATGAATGCTCTCAATGTCCTTTCGTAGTCATGCAGTGGAGATGAGATGCAACAGTCCATTCAATTCATCACCCTCTACCAACAAAGAAAACAATAAAACTTAGTTGACTCAATACACAAAGGAATTGTAGAGAGAGGCAAATGTTTTGTTTGTTCCTGAGACAAATGATTAAGACTTAGACATAGGCAATGCAATCAAATCGAGGAAAATTCCTTCTGATTGTCGAATCAAAGACATTAACATGGAATAGAGATAGACGGGCCATAAGCTTGCGCGCGGGCACCACGAGCTCTGGTGTTTGAGAGATAGATCGGAAGAACACTACAAGCACAACGGGTGATTCCCACTACTAAAAAATGAGGCAATGTGATAAATGAGGGAAGAGCTACCTGTATCAAGTGCAAGCAGTCAATACAAATGTGCACATCATAGACATTCAAATAAAAAATGTAGGCGTCTTTATTTTTCCACTTCATCTATCCTGTCCTCTTGTCCTTACCTACAGATTTCTGTCTTTTGAGCATGAGCTCAAATGAATTCATTGAAATAGTATATGATAGTAACACTTCCAAAGCGGACTGTCTACGTACACAATGTAACAGATTGCTGAAGTTAAAAAAAAGAATTAAAAGAATTCATATCAAAGTAGAGAATATACATTAAATTCTCTCTCGAAACTGGATTAACTATTAGTTGTTCTATATTCCTATGTGCCACTTGAGCAGCCTAGGAACAGACTGCTGTAAGCAGTTCATAACTCAGCTCAAACTATAGAGCATTTTGAAATGTAATTAGGTAGGACATGGAGAAATTGGATTCAATAAAAATGCCAATATAAAATCCCCTGTTGTTTCCTAGAGAATTTAATTCAAAGGTAATTTAGACGGTTTTGAGGCGGCATGAATAATCAATACACCAATGAGTGCTGCTTTCTGAACTAGTCTGAGGAACAGTGTTATTTCGATCAAGAGACTGGTTGTTATCGGTCTTCAGCTAGACCACAGTGGGCATGTGCGCCGTATGAGCCATAACAACTAGGGAAGTGTCGCATATCCACTATGACTAGGAATCGCCTTAAATCAACGGCCTAGGACGCTAATCCATGGACGTTCTTAGTCCCGCAGCCAACGCCGAGAAAAGACGGGGAGTTCCCTGGAGCACTGCCATATGGTATTATGGATCTGTCCGTTTCTCCTTCCGGGTCACCCAGAGCACAGACTGCGAGCACCGATCAATGACAATTAGGAAACGTGCCTCATCTCAAGAGCCAACATGGTGTATTATAAGCATCCTAGGTTTTGAACTGGTGAATTTCCTATTACTAAAGGAGACAAAGCATACTAATGGTGTTTCACAGGATAACCGATTACCTGCCTACGACCCAACATTTCTCCAATCTGCCTCAGCTTCAGCAAATGGAAACGACTGTTGGATGTGATCACATACCGTAAAAATACCATATGCTTGCAAACCATAGAAACCAAGTTGAAAAACCTGGCGGTTCTGGACAATGCCGCGCCAATACGAAGCTTGGGTTACATTATTCCAGATTTGACAATATGCTTCGGTAAATTGGGAGAGGGAAGGAGGTTGGAGGGCTTCCCCGTGATAAACTCTCTTAGCCACTTCACGGATAACAGAAAAATTGTAAACCAATGGCTCCTTGTAACCTATCTTTGATGAATGATGGGGGGAAAAAGCTAAGTATTACACTTACTGCCTAGCAGGTTACCAATTCTCTGACCAGTAGGACCAAGGACTCGAAAAACATTTTCCCATGTCTTGCCAGCAGCTTTCTGGGCCTCGGAAAAGGCATCCTGACCCTTTTTTTCAGCAGAAGACGAGCTGTGTCGTAGGCCGGAGGACTTTCTGAGTACGGCGCGGACAACCAATTTCCTGAAAGAAGTTGAGGAAGCGAGAGCAACGTTCATGGTAAAGAGGAGGATGCTGGAAATCACAAACCAAATTCCGCTCGCGGAAAAAGGCGGGGCACTTATCAAATTCTTTTAAATTAAAATGTTATCCTCTACAGTTGTGCACGATGGTATGGGTATCTAGCGCAATTCCACGGGTCGCTGCTAACCACACGTACTTGTATGGGTATTCTGCGGTTCCGACCTGTTGTACGCAGTTGAATTAGTGCTTAGATCGTGTACAAAATCGCCGGTTTCTGATCGGCTGCTTGTGTCTGTCTATCATCACATAAGCGATCTCTCCTTCAGCTCGCTACACTTAATCTGCTTGCCTTTGCTAAAGCTCATGCATCTATATTTTTCATTCTTTCTTTAATGTTCACCGTTGCTTCCGGACTTATGGCCCAAACCCTTTCTGAAGTGTCCATGAAAGACACGTTGGACTCATTACGCTCTCCCGAGCAAAGCAATTTCATCGCCCAATTACCTCTAAGAGAATCCATCGCTACTACAGTGTCAGAGCTGGATGACATTGTTCTCAACGACGATGATTTGTCGTCTTCCAGTCTCGCCCCCATCCTTTCAACATCCAAGTTGGACCCTGTAGGGCCATTAAGATTGCAGGAAGAAATCGAGATTGATGATGGAAATGGGCTGCATGATAACACCAGGCCCATTAACAGCGAGATGAATCCTGCCGACCGTGATCCCCCGCCTCTGGGCAAGTCTCACCGCAGAACGGCGTCTGTTGCGACTATTCGATCTGGTCATACCTCGTCCTTTGCTGAAGAGGAGAATGTTTCATTCAGAATAGGTTTGGATGGGCAAAATGCACTGCATGAAGAGTTTTCGCGATTACAGAAGGAAAAGAAAGCTCTTCAGGAACAAGGGGCTGAAGAGTCGATAGATTGGGGTATGTTTACGTCCAGGTACATGGTCACCTCAGCTAATCTTGGATTTCCAAGACTTTTGGGGGGCTGTCATATCCAGTATGCATTGTCTAGATAGGCATGGGCTAATGCTAATGGTCCTCTCAATTAAGACTACGCAGGGTTTGCCTCTGAAAAACCTGAGGAACTCGCACGAGCGATCGCAAAAGGGATACCTGCAACATTACGTGGAATGGTGTGGCAGCATATGTCAGTCGTACATTTATCTACATGTTTGGTCAAAACGTATGATTCAGATTTTGACAGGGCAGTTTCTAAGGACCTTGAACTTGAAAATACCTACGTCAAACTCCTGAGGGAAACAAGTTCGCATGAAAAGTCTATAACACGAGACCTTGGAAGGTATGTATACTGATTGCTGTCTCTGGGACATGTCCTAATTTCATTGAAGGACATTCCCACACCATGCCTTCTTCACAGATGGGCATGGGATAGGGCAGGAAAATCTATTTAATGTCCTTAAGGCATATTCTCTGTAAGTATATCCGGGCAACTATTCCCATTTGGCATCTTACTGTTCTCTTCGATAGATACGATTCCATGGTTGGATATTGCCAGGGTCTTCCCTTCGTTGCCGCAGTCTTATTATTGAACGTAAGTGAGACATCCTGCTTGTCCAGCCCATTTATATGGCATAGATGCCAGACGAGGAAGCCTTCTCCCTTTTGGTGCGACTCATGCAGGTGTATGATATAAGGGGTCACTATCTACCCGAAATGCCAAAGTTACAGATGCGTCTCGTGAGTTAGCCTACCACACATGATCGCACCAAGAAAAACTCACGAATTACTAGTTTCAGGTAAACAGCCCTGTTTTTAGTATTTCAGGATACAGTTACATTTCTGCCTTGTTATAGTTTGATCGCCTGATTGAGGAGTTGATTCCTGTGCTTCACGTACATTTCCTCCGGCAAGGTATCAAATCAAGTATGTTCTGCTCGCAATGGTTTCTGACATTGTTTAGTTATCGGTACGCTCTCACATTTCTTTTCTCCTTTGTCCCCTAATGGCCCTTGTAGTTTTCCCTTGGAAATCGTGTTCAGAATTTTTGACCATTGCCTGGCCAATGGGATAGAGGCCATTTTCGGTTTCAGCATTGGCTTGCTTAAGAAAAATGAGGAGAAGCTACTAGAGCTCAAATTCGATGAAATATTGGATTTCTTGAATAATAAGGTTCTTGATCAATACAGGGTAAATATTTTCTCATTGACCATCGTCAGTTCGACATTGACTCTTTGATCAGATACTCGAAAACGGGACTTATATCGAGCCTCTGAAATATGATGTTGATGGTTTTGTTGCCGATGCCGTGTCCCTCAAGATCACTCCTTTCATGCTCGACTGTTATCGACATGAATACGAGGATATGGTTGTATGTTGGCCACAGTGAGAATGACTATCTCGCTGACGCGTATACTATGTAGCGTGAAGCGAACAAACATGCTATGCAGATGGACGAGCTGCGGAACAGTAACCGCGCCCTGTCCCAGCAATGGTTAGTAGTTGATTTCTTGTCGTTTAAAACAGCAGTTATAAGTCTGATGCAGCCGAAATTTGGAAAATAACGTTGCCCAAATGAACATTGAGCATGTTGAGGTTTTGGTTAGTCCAATCTTAAGAATATCTGATTCCGGATTAGCTTTAATGGGTATAGAATGAACTCGTGAAGCAGCGGTTGCGAAACGAGGAACTGGAAGCAGAGCTTGTACGATATAAATTGCTGTAAGTCAGGCTAGTCCTTCTTGTGCTTTCACTCACAGGACTTTAGGTACGCGGAAGCTATGCATCAAAACGAGGATGCGCAGTCATCGCAACGAGTATCTTTTGCTCAGATGTTGATGAAGCGGGGCAGTAAATAATATTTCAGACAGTTCTCAGTACACATTGTACCACTATTTCATTGAATTCGCGTTACCTGATAGACATATATCGGGAAAAGTTACATAAGCAGCTTTCATTTGAATTTTTGAATTGTGAGTCTGATATGGGCTTTCAACAGTAGCATATGTGGCAATGATCCTCCATCGTATAAACTACTCTGGTTGGTGGAAATCTACGCATGGCTCAATGATCTACGCGTTCAGAGGCCCTCGAGCAAGATGGATAAGGATTTCACCGCACCTACATCCTCTACGTCATCGAGGCACCAGAACCAGACACAGACTTTGGATGTACCCTATGGCAACCCTTCTGGTAGGTGGTGCGGGCTACATTGCCTATCAGAACCACCAACCATTTCGTCACACTTACCTAGCTGCTATTAGATGCTGGAGAGTGGCTAGTGCGTTTTCTGTTTGTTGTCCGTATGACTTCGTTCATATCTTGTTCATGTTTTATGCAGGAGCCACAATACTTGGTGTAATTGATTATAAATTCACATTTGCTTGGAAATACGAGGACGAGAATCAACGCTCAGAGGCTGTATCACTTTGTCACAGCCGGAGTGCGAAACGGGTTTTCAAGGCACTCCTAACCAATGGAGGTATGTGATTTTCGCTCTCCTCTCCAGACTCACACCAATTCGTCGTTTCCAGGGATCTTCATAAAACTTGGGCAGCACATGTCCTCGCTCATCGTACTTCCGAGGGAATGGACCAGTGCAATGAGGCCTTTGCAGGATCAGTGCGAGCCAACGGCGTATGAGGATGTCCAGAGACTTTTCCAAGATGACATGGGTTTAAGTATCGAAGAGTTGTTCGACGAGTTTGATCCAAGCCCCACCGGTGTCGCAAGCCTGGCACAAGTACACGTCGCCAAGCACAAGTTGAGTGGAAAATATGTCGCTGTAAAGGTAAGGGGTGTATTATGCTGTTGTCTTGGTCAAAGTTCGAGTTTCTTTCCTATAATCGTAGTTACAACATCCACATCTTGCAGAGTTCTGCGACATCGATATGAAGATGGTTGAGATTATGTTGGGTGTGTACTAGTCAATCTGATTCCAATCAAAGCTGATGTATATAGGTTGGATCAAGTACTGGTTCCCAGAGTTTGAGCTTACTTGGCTAGCCGTGCGTTCTTTTTCACTCTGTTTTCAGGAAAAGCTTCACTGTCTCTGCAGGACGAGATGAAACAACATCTCCCAAATGAAATGGATTTTATTCATGAAGCCTCCAATGCAGTTCGAGCCATACGGGATTTTCAAGGGATGCGAACATCGTTGTACATACCAGAAATCATTGCCGCCACTAAACGAGTCCTTATCATGGAATTCATCAGAGGTGGACGTGTCGATGACCTGTGGTATCTTGCCGAGAACAACATTGATCGTAATAAGGTAGCCCTTGAGTTATCTCGCATTTTCAGCCAGATGGTGTTTGTTAATGGATGGTTTCACGCTGTAAGTCGGTGATAGTCCCTTGACATTTTTATGAACTGTTTGACTGTTCAACAGGATCCTCACCTTGGTAATCTCTTGATACGGCCTGCTCCTCCTCAATCGTTGTCCCCATACCATTTTGAAATTGTTTTACTGGACCATGGTCTGTATTTTGACCTGGATGATCAATTGAGGGTGAATTATGGAAGATTCTGGTTGTCCTTGGTTGATGACTCCTCTGTGCAAACCGATCGCCGCAAGTACGCTGAGTTAGTAGGCAATATAGGACCTGATCTTGTGACTTGCATATCTTGATTATGATGCCGATATGTCCTGACGTTCTGGTGCCTAGTATCCTGTGTTTGAAGCTGCTATCACTGGAAGAATAGCCATGGAAGGTTCTTGGGGTGATCTTGGAGATGCAAAGTTCAAGAAGGCCTCTGGCTTGATTCATATGATGCCTCAGTCCGAGGAGGAAATGGAGACCATTCGAACGTCCGTTCTCGCGCAAGACAGGGTTATTCTGTCTGTTCTCGACGTTTTGCGTCGAGTGCCACGTAGGGTACTGATGGTTCTCAAATTGAACGATCTTACGAGGTATGCATCCGTCTATCAGTACTCAATTATTCCTATCCATACATCTCGTGATAGGAGTCTTGACAATGCATTAGCTACTACTCATTCTAATGTAAGTCCGCAATGACGGTTGAAGACGTTGCTAAGTCATGACCTTCAGATCCGTATATTTCTTATCACAGCGAAGTACTGTGCTCTTGCGATCTGGGAAGATGAACGCAAAAACATCATCAACAACATTCGGACTAGAGGACTCTTGTCTGTCTCCATTTTCCAGGATTACTTCAAGGCTTGGTGGTACGTTCCTTCCTTTTGTGTTATCATGTACTAAATAGATTATAGGAGATACAATTTTGTCTACTTAAAATTCCTTCTTCTAGAAACATTTCTTGATCTCCAAGCTTTCGATGTAAAGGCTAAAGCTTGGTTTAGAGGATTACAGGTTCGAGGTTTAGCTGGAGCACATGATGCTGCAGCGGGCCTATTGGTCACATAACGACAAGTCAATCTTATCCAGAAAACCTTTTTGGTGAACCAAAGAAATGTTGCAGCCACGACACGTCGCGGAGAGCAAATTATCAAACGTTTCAAATTGCATTGAAAAGGGACTTATTTCGTGTCTGTGAGTAGATGAGAAAATAACTTGTCAATGGCGTCGCTATTCGCTTTCAGAGTCTGCCACTGAAGCTTCATTGAGTATGTAATGCCAAACTGTTGGAACCTACAGACCTGCTCAAAATTTAGAGAAATTCCTTTTTTCCCTGGTTTTTGTTCTGAGCCGACCCCATAGAACTCCCGGATGTCAAGCAAAGGTGTGTCCTTGAAGCAACGGACAGTTGCACGTTTTTTCTTTCCAAGATCAATATACTTATCGCTAGTCTCGGAGCTTGATGTCTGTGTATCTTAGATTGAGTGAATAATATGAGGTAGTTTACATACATTTGGTTTATGTTTTTGAGGAGAGCTTGCCGCAATGGGTGTGTCGGATTTGTGCTTTTTCTGCAGCCGTAAGTATACTATCTATGTCTGTGCCCGTTGATGTACCGTTGCAGTCTTCTTCGGAGGAAGATTTGATTTATGTTGTCTGCTTCCGTCGGAGACTTGAGTTTCATCTTCACTCTGAGTGCCTGCCTTGCGTTTTACCATCTTGAGAGATGATGACTACGTGTCAGAAACGGACATGCTCTCGACAGACTTCGCGTGACTAATGTGTGACGTCTGAATATCGGTTGCGTCAGCAATTCGATTTCTCTGGAATACCTTTCGTCTTCCACCGTTATCTTCTGCTTACCCTCACTCCTTCCATATACTAGGGGACTTCTTGAACTACTCTCAAGACCCTTCATTGGTTTTGGAAAATGAAAATCCCTACCAAATCAAAGAAAGTTTGGACGGTATGTATCTGATCTCCACTGCAACTTGCTGTGTCGGGTCCACTGATTTTCCCATCGTGGTGCAGCATCCAGCTATCCTGGATCTTACGATGAAAATATTGAATACAACGACCGATGAATTGGTTGCTGTCCTCAGCTCAGTTGAGTCATGGCAGTGGCCACGCTCCGACCTGAATGCGTGGAGCAATGTTCTCAACAGATTTGATTCCATCCTCGAGGACATCATCACCCAATATGAGCTGGAGGGAGTGCAAACTATTACTTTTCCGCCCGAAACAAAGTCACTAGTATCTGCAATCTTGCGATTCCAGCGCCTTCTGCTCGAAAACTCTACCAATCGCAAGACTTTCAGCTCCTATGATGTACTGTCCACGCTCCTCGTCCTTCCATCAAATCTTCTAATACAAATACTATAGCGACTTAACAGTCTACTTTTGTGCTCAGATCTTGACATTGTCTTACTGTCTCTCAATGTTTTCCTACGACCTGCTCAGCAATACTCCTCTCAATCTTCTGTGACGCATGTGCTTAACCATGCAACACCCCGTTTAATGGTACTTGCGAAGAAGTGGCCACACATCCGCGAGCGTGGTATCAGACTGGTTGATCTTGTGAGTAGCAATCGCAAGATGGAAGTTGAGAATCTGCCGCCCGATGCGCGGGATGTCTCCTTCAGCTTCTATAAGTTGGATGCAGCAGCTGGGATAGAACAAGTGAAAGAGAGAGAGGTGAACGATGAGCCGTTGATCACGGCTCTGAAGCCCAAAAACCCTTCACATGGTCCTATTAATGTCTCCATTTCGGAGACCGCCACACAGGCTCAATCACCGATGGAGATACTAACGGATACAATTTTCTCGTACGGAGTCCCCGAAGAGGAAAAGTTTGAGTTATTAAATCGAATCCGCATTAGCCATGTTCTCCACAAAGGCAACGAAATTGAACGGGAGAAGCTTGTCATTGCAAGGCTGATCTCTATTGCCATCTATGCACTTACCCATTCGGAATCTCAAACGACCTCCTCTTTCTTCCTTTATGAACCAGATCTCATATCCAGTGTGGCAGAACTCTTACATGTCGAGTACGATGTCTCCATTCCTGTTCAAACTGCTGCAATTGCTGTTCTGGATGCATTCACTCGATATCGAAATAGGTGTCAAGAAGTCTTGACTGCCGTGAACGCTGGTGTTAACCATGGCATCTTGATGGCATTGTTCCGTAGGACTGTCAGTGATGTCGCAAATCCATCTTCAATTCTTCCACAGTCCTTCGTCGAGGCCCTTCTACAGTTTATGAACTTGATTGCGACGCATACCTCGGGAGTCAATATGATTGTTGGCGCTGGTTTGATTCCCCTTCTTATACAACTAGTCGAGAACAGGCTCGCAAATCGCGTTGGAATTATATCAAAAACTTTGCAGCTCATTGACAGCGTGCTATATTCCCTTCAGACTGGGTTTACGTTGTTCTGTGCTGCTCAGGGTGTCAATGTTCTCGTTGAGCGTATTGAGGCAAGTTTTGACTAGATACCAATTTTTGTATAGTCACTGACTATAATCTCAGTTCGAGGTCAATCGCGATTTGCAAGATTATGGCGAGGTTGAGATAAGTTACACTGGTAGTGCGTGTTGACCGACATCTCAGGGAATTTTCCTGATCACTATCTGCAGGTAACCTTCCTTTCTCTCGAGCTTCCGTTCTCAAGTCACTTCTGCGGACTATGCACCGCATGATGCAATCTTCTGGGACGTCTGAAGGGCTTCGTGGGCTCATTGATACGTCTTTGGTAAAGTCTATCAAGAAGGTCATTGATAATCGAGGTCTTTTCGGTCTCATGGTTTTACCGTTAGGTATGACCCTTACTCTGGCAGTTTTTGATCGCAGCTAAGACTTGCTTTAGCTATTAATGTCATGGCTACCTTCGTACATAATGAACCTACATCACTCGGCATCATACAGGAGGTTGGCCTTCCAGAAGCATTTTATAAAGCTATCGAAGCTGGCATTGAACCTTCAATCGAGGTTTATCTTGCTTAGTTATATTGCTTGTTCATTACTCAATTCAATTCTTCAGGTTATCCAGGCTATTCCTAATGCCCTTGGTGCTTTATGCTTGAACCAGGCTGGGCAGGTCCAGCTGAGCAGTCGGCCTAGTGTCATTCCTGCCCTCTTCACCATCTTCACTTCCCAGCGTCACTTGAGACTCTTAATTGATAAAGAAAATGCTGTCATCATTGGGACCGCTATCGATGAGCTCGTACGACACCATCCTCTTCTTAAGGCAGCCGTCTTCAATTCTTTGAAATCAACCTTGAGCGCAATTGAGGAGATGGGTCGAAGCTATCAAGTACCTGATGATCTCCTCTCTTGGTATCAGTTGACACCGAGGGCGGGTGTCACTGGTGTTGATGCTGATGTGAAAATGGATGATGAAGAGCCATTGCAATTAGAACTTCCTGAGGCTGATACAATTGGCGCTTCCGTAGCCGATATGCTGAACAAACTTGATGAAGCGTCTGAAGCGTCTCATGACAACATTGTTGTTTCCTTCATTGATGTTCTATGCCGGGTATGATTCATGACTTGAAATTCAAGTTGTTATTCTCATTGTTTCCCTAGTTCCTCGAAGGTTTCTTCCAGCATGCCCCTCACTGTCATGATTTCATCACACTCTCCGATGGTCTCAATGCCATCGGTCGATTAACAGCTCTGCCTTGTCTGCCCTACGACTTTTCCAACAGTGTTGCATCAGATTCCCTCGTTCAGGTCATGCGCACGTTATTAGACTATGCAGCAAATGAAACCCTGGTCTATCTCGCCGAGATTACGCGTTGTTCATTACAAGAGACAAAAGCTTTCTGGACCTCTTCCCAGGCTTCATCAAAGTTGCTGCCACTAGTGGAAGTCGACTGTGCGTTATTTCGGATTGCGAGTTTATTTTTTATTGAATCATTCCCCTAGCCGCCAGTCAAGAGCACTGCAATATTCAGTTCCGTGCTCTTGTCACCTTGCATATCCGGGTTTCCCTCCTCTCTGATATTTTTGGCACCGTTGGATATTCTCATGGGCGAGGTGTAATCACTCTTCTTCAGACCCTCATGAATTCTTGCGGTGGCCAAACTATCCCAGAACTTGGTGCCTTACACCGTGCCGCCCTTTGGGAAAACATGGTGTTTGATTCTTCCCTATCAATCAGACATCATTCACCCTCAAGTCCTATCGAAACATTGGACGCAACATCAGGGATGTCAACCGTGAACCTTGCTGAAGCTACCAGCTCTCTCAATACTGCAGGTGGGGCTGCCAATGGAATTCAATTCTCGGGAGACATTACATCCAAAAGAACGATGACAATGCACGACAAAACAGCGCGATCTAGCAATGTGATTGTTCTAAAGTATCTAATACAGGGAATGCCCAACACGTTGGCACCTTTTTTCCAAGGTTCGTTATCCGTCACCCCTTGTATGGCTACTGAAACCGGCATCAATGCTTTAGCAATCATCAAAATGTTCCACGCCCGTCGAAGCCCAGAGGCGCCTCAAAAAAAGCAGATACAGGAGTCAGCCAAAGTAATTGCCAAGATTCTTTTGGGCTATCTCCAAACACCTCAATTTGGTTGGTATTTATTGCCCGTCTCACTTATATTCTTACCTTTTTCTTCCTTCTAGATGACTTACCCTCTTTGTATACGTACTACAGTGTTATTTGTGGACTGTACAACCTTCTCTTCGTTGATGGTAAGGTTGCCTTATAATGGTTGCCAAAGCTGTTCACCTTCGTCCTTAGAACGTTCACCTACTGGTACTTTGCATACTGTGGTGATCAGAGCATTTTATCAAGTAGGGGGGTTCGATGAGATTTTGAAGGTTTGCACTACCCTTGCCAAGAGTATAGAAGAAGTCGTAGGCATACGTGAGGAAGCCCGGTCCGCAGTATTGAATCAAACTTTGTCCCACGCATACACTAGTTTAAAGGTTGCCCTTCATCTTCTCCAGCATCTCGTTTCTGCAAAATCCCTTTTTGAATCACCCCAGACTCTCCTCCTCGTCACTCGTGACAAAAAAGAAACGGACCCTGGTTTCTTTGATCCAAATAATTTCCTTGTCCGAATTCGTCTTAAAGTCGCACCTCTCCTATGTTCGCTATGGAAGGCACCGTGGCTACTCCGAGCTCCTCTCGGTGTAAGCAAGATGATTGTACGATTAGTGCTTGAACTCATGAATGCTGAAAACGAGCAATCGAAACTTGAAACAACAACTGAAGCTGTCCCGAATTTTTCGCGAACCACTGGACCGGACGAAAACCGTGTGCAGGTATTAATTGATATGGGTTTCCCTCGACACGCAGCAGAACGTGCTCTCACTCAGACCCGAAACAATGTCACAACCGCTACGGAGTTCCTATTGTCCCACCCCTTTGCTTTCGCCTCTGAGCCGGGATCTACACCAACTCCAGCCACCTCGCAACCAACCGATGAGGGTATAGAGGTGACAGGGGACAGCTTAGATGTAGGAGAGACGTCATTGACTGCGGCTACCGAGGCTGGAGGAGCTGGTGACCAGCCCGAAGAGATCAGGACTGTTGAAGAGTGGAAGAGAACATTGGATCAAGTCCGGGAACCTCTCTGTGACTTGGTTAGCCGTCAAATCCTGCTCTTAGTAGACGAGCACCAGTGTCTCTTGTTTGAGGTCCAATCGGCGTTCTTGCGAAACAGCCCGCAGCAGGCTCAAGCTGTTCAAAGTCTTGTTGATGATGTCAAATTTTTCTCCCCCTATGCACACGATGAGCAGCCACTTGCTAATCGTTGCCGCCTTCTGGCTCTGGTTTTGGGCGAAACTTCCGTATCCTTGGACAATGACCTCCGACAAGATTTATTGGATAGTCTCTTGGCGTTATTACTATCTGGTGTTGATACAAGAAATCTACCAAAGTGGCTCGCCAGCCACCTTCTCGTTACAGAGGCATTATTAATATTGGCTGACGAGCCTCGTACTATCATCCTTCCGAAGGAAAACGAACCCATTAATCCGGAACCGCTTTCAACTGGTATCCATAGGGCTGATGCGAAGAATATTATTTTTGAAATCTGTCTTCGTCTGATTGCTGATTGCGATTTGGCATCTGATGAACTCCTGTCTGTTCTTCGTCTCCTAGTCTTCTTCACCAAGGACAGGAAATACGTGAAACAGTTCCTGGACAGCAATGGTCTGTCCCATGTTTTCCAGCGTTTTGCGGCCTCAGAAGTCACTGGCGGATCATCGTATGTTATCATCATCCTGCGCCACATCGTCGAAGACCAGTCCATCATACATAGTCTCATGTCTGAGTCAATCCGGAAATATTTCCAGAATCCAAGAAACAGTAACGCTGACGTGTCTACATATGTACGAAATTGCAATGCCATAGCACTTCGGGATACCGACATCTTCCTCAAAGTCACAAATTCACTCTGCTGCTTGAATCAACCTTATAAATTCAATCCTCAAATCACGCTTCAGGCGGGAAATCAAGCGAAGCGTAAAACTGGGGTCGCAAAAGACAATTCTGCTTGGGAGGAAAAGAAAGCAGAAGATGCTCATGGTGATGTGGAGATGAAGATCGAAATTCCGGCCTCAGATCCTTTTGTCAATGATCAGTGTGCAGAACCTGTCATTCATCTGTTGCTTTCTGAGCTTATGGCAACGGTTAAAAACATTCATGAAACATCAACATCCTCTAAGGCAGGTAGTTCACTTCCAAGCACTTCGATAATCCCTCAAATATTCTTACAGAAGGAAAATACATCAAGTGCAACCAACCACGATCCACACCAATATGCATGTTTTCTCATGCAATGTCTGATAGAGCTCCTTTTTTCCTACGATACTTGCAAGATCGCCTTTTTATCTTTCAGTCCCAAGAAAAAAAGTCAAACGCCGGCCAAAGAACCATCGAGCAAATTCAGGTCCGTGACACTGCAGTTTCTGTTCAATGACATCATCAATCCTGGCACTATCAACCCATCCCCCGCTGACCCGAATCATCGATACCTCTCGCTTTGCAATTGGGCTATGCTGATGATTGTCTCCATATGTGTTGACACCTCAGTGTCACTTCACGAATCCAAAGACATCTCATCGGACCTAGTCACAGTGCGCAAGTTCGTCCTTGAAACTCTCAGTCGCAGCCTTAAAGATATTTCATCAATGGAAAATCTTCAAGTCAGATATGGGAAACTTCTTGCATATGCCGACCTCTGTCACCGCTTGCTGACCGTCCGCTTCAATAACACGAACACTTCTGGGCGCAAGCCACAGGATGAAATTCCTACCCATATTGCGAAGATCATGCTTGAGAAAAACTTTGTCTCCACATTGACTAACGCCTTGTCCGAAGTTGACCTCAACTATCCCCATGTTCGCACTCTTATTGACTTCATACTGCGACCTTTACAATATCTGTACGTATTAAAAGATATTTCAGGGTTTGTGCTTACTGCTTTACCACAGTACCAAAATTGCGATCAAAATGAGCCGTGGAAGCAAGCTGAAAGAGACAACAGAAGCTAAGAAAGATGAAAGTGAATCATCACTGTCTTCAGAAGAAGATGCTGATAGCAACATGTCTGAAGATGAGACTCGCGAAGAAACCCCCGATTTATATCGTAATTCTGCATTAGGCATGTATGGAGGAGTAAGCGATGCTTCATCTTTTATTTCGTAGTTGGCTTATTGCTTGACAGGAAATGGATGATGGGCAGTATTCTGGTAGTGATGAATTGGATGAAGACGAAGAAAATGAGGGTGATGTCGAGATGGATTACGACGGCACAGCAAGTGAGAACACTTCAGATGCCACGGAGGAAGATGAGGAAGACGAGCTTGAGGAAGATGAAGGAACAGAGGAAGATTGGCGCGCAGCGGATGGACACCATGAACAAGAACACGATTTAGTGGAAAACACTGATGAGGACGAGGAAGAAGACGAAGAGGATGTTGCAGACGAGGACGCAGAAGATGAAGATGGCAATCTGCTATGGGAGGTTAGTACATCAGTTCTTGTCGTTGTTTATAAAATTTGATCTGCTCAGGATGTTCCTCCCCCGGGCGATGGATTGGGACCTGCAGGGGAAGACATAGACGATGATGATGTCCATAGAGGTAAAAGAATTTCAGTGAATTATTGGTGTTCTGATCCACGATTTGTCTATAACTTAGTACCAATCCAAATTATTCATCATGAAGAGGATCCTGACGTGGGTTCAGATGATGAGGGCCTTCGATTTGGAGGACTCTTCGGTGCCGAGACTGGGAATCCATTGGCTTCCGTAATTAATATCACTTCTGGTCGTGAACCACCCGCTGTGTTCCTTTCGCGTCGCAGTCGTTCAGGTAAGGATCAGCGGCAATCCTTGTACTTCCTCTTAATAAGAGCACTATAGGTAATGAAGAGCTGGTCCTTGGTCGCGCTCGTGACGTCCCCGCTCCTGCCCTGGATACCACAACACACCCGTTGCTGCTCGATACAACAAATAATGCACCTCGCTTGACGTCCAATCCCCGTCGCAGTGCCCGGCACGCTCATCGAAATGTAGCCATTGGACCAGATCTGTTCCAAAGCTTAGACGACATCATGGGCCGTGGATCAACTCATTTCTTCCAACAAATTCTTGCAGCCACTGGAGCACGTGCTCATGCATTCCAGCTCGATATGAGCAACATGAATGCTGATCGCCGCCGCCATGGTCAACCTATCATCTCTGCTGCCATCCGCGTAGAGAGGGGCCCTCGGACACCGACACCTAGGCAAGGTTGTGAATTTGAACCACTTATAACCATGCAGCGTTGGTCCGAAGAGGCCAAGATTCTCAACAGGAACTTTGTTACAGAAAGGACTGGGAGGCTTGCTAATCACGTGGTACTCAGATTGCTACCAGCGGCTATCGAGGCTAGGGAAAAAGCCAAGATTGAGGCAGAAGAGAAAATCGCTAGCGAAAGGGAGGAAAGAGCAAATCTACATCAAAGAGCAGAAATTAAGGGGCAAGATGAAGAATATACCTCAACAGTTGCTGAAAATGCCTTTATCACTTCTGACACAACGACTGAATTACAGACAGGACAGTCTGTCGCCACCTCCGAAAGGCCAATCGAACCAACATTCACAGATGATCAGGCTATGGATATCGTCGACGATCAGGACGCATCAATGATTGATGCTAGTGTAGTGGAAGCACACGAAGTGGCAACCGCACGAGAGGCTAGTGCTGAGGCCTTATCGTCTAGTCAACCTTCCCAGCGTGTTACCGTCATGATTCATGGAAGTCCCGTCGATATTACTGATACAGGCATTGACCCGACTTTTCTTGAAGCTCTTCCTGATGATATGCGAGAGGAAGTTCTTAATCAACATGTTCGAGACCAGCGTGCAGCCAGAGTTGAGCGCCCTGTAGACTCTCAGATCAGCACTGAATTCCTTGACGCTCTTCCGCCCGAACTCCGAGCAGAATTAATACAGCAAGAAGCTATGGACCGGTCACGACAACGGGCAGAGGAAAGTGCCCCAACACAGCACGGTCAGGGACTTGAAATGGACCCTGCAAGTTTCTTTGCCAGTCTGGATCCAACTTTGCGACAAACTGTTTTGATGGAACAGGATGGAGGCTTTCTCCGATCACTATCTCCTCATATACTCGCTGAAACCAGCAGCTTCGTAGATAGACAAAGACAGCCTCATCACCGTGGGACACCCCGCAATCCTACTGCTCATGCAATGACAACCCGCAAGCTTGCAGATCACGACGCCATCCAATTACTCGAGAAGCCAGGAATTGCTGCCCTTGTCCGTCTACTCTTTTTCCCTCAAGTGTCCAAGAAGACACTATTATTCAAAGTCCTCGTCAATCTATGTGAGAATGCAAGAACACGAGCGGATCTCTTCAATATCCTTTTAGGGATCTTGCAGGATGGCCCAGCTGACCTAGCTGCGGTTGACAGGAGCTTCTCACAGCTCACTGTGCACAATACTTTGAAGGCTCCAGCACTCAAATCTGCTGGAAAACAGAAAGCAACCTCCGAGTATCTCACAGCCCTGCCGTCTGCAAGTGCTCGCATTGAAGCTGTACCTGATCTGGTTGTACAGCGCTGCCTTGAGGGCCTGACCTTTATCGTTAGCTCGAATGAATCGGCATCTCTTTTTTTCCTTGCAGAACACGAGTTACCAGCTGGTTTACGCAGGTCCACGGGCAAAAAGGGGAAGGGAAAGGAAAAACAGGTGCCACAGACTCATTACCCAATTGTTCTTCTTTTAGGTCTTCTCGACCGACAGACGTTAATCAGGACACCTGTAATCATGGAATCGCTTGTGACGTTGCTAGCAACTGTTACAAAACCACTGACAAATCTGAAAACCAAAGAGCCAGGAGTGTCCCCATCTATCGTTCCCCAGATGGCACCTTCTATTGCCACTTCAGTAGTCGAAAGTCAAGCCGACTCGAACTCTCGACCAGGTTAGCTTCAAAAAGATCAGACTGACCAACATTTGAGTTATTCCTCGTTTAGATACAGCCTCTAACCAAACTACCACTTCACCAAATAAAGACACCAAGGCTTCGCCCGAAGCATCTGAAGAAAAGACTCTCCTCGCAAACCCTCCCCAAATACCTCATACCGTTCTGAGGCTTATTGTAAACATCTTGACCATCGGCGAATGCTCCGGACGCACATTCCAGCAAAGTCTTGCTCTCATTCAAAATTTGTCGTTTGTCCCTGATGCACGCGAGGTGATCGCTCAGGAACTCCGTTCCCAAGCGGAAGAATCAGGACGTGCACTTCATACCGAGTTGAATGAACTAGTAGTCAGCTTGCAAGGGGGGTCTCCAGAAGAACTTAATGCAGTCGCTGCTAAATTTTCTCCTGCCTCTTCATTACAAGCTAAACTTCTCCGGGTGCTCAAGACCATCGACTACATGTATAGCTCCAAATTACCATCTCTCAGTACCACCAAAGAGAAAGTCCAGGCTATCTATGAGTCCTTCTACTTTACACCTTTATGGCGGCGGCTTGGAGACTGCTTGTCGATCATTGAAGAAAAGCCGCAGACCGAGCACATTGTTACTGTCCTTTTGCCTCTGATCGAAGCTTTGATGGTCGTTTGTAAATATGCCAGTCCCAAGCCTTCGACCACCATCCCCCGGGCACTCCGTGGATCCTTCTCCCCCCGTACACCCACTACACCCCGTGAAACAATGGAAGATCTCTTTATCACGTTCACAGACGCCCACAGAAAAGCTTTGAATGCCATGGTTCGCAATAACCCATCCTTGATGAGCGGCTCATTTGCACTCCTTGTCAACAATCCACGTGTGCTCGATTTCGACAATAAACGTAATTACTTTAACCAACAACTTCATCGTCGCCCTGCAGGTCGTGAACACTATGGCACGCTGCAATTGAACGTCCGTAGAGCACGAGTTTTCGAGGATAGCTTTCAGTACCTGCAACGCAAAACCGGAGATCAGATTAAGTACGGAAAGCTCAGCGTACGCTTCTATGACGAGGAAGGAGTGGATGCAGGTGGTGTCACTCGAGAGTGGTTCCAAATCCTTGCCAGGCAAATGTTTGATCCCAATAATGCGTTGTTCCAACCCTGCGCCGCTGATAAGCTCACGTACCAACCCAATAAGAACTCATGGGTCAATCCAGAGCATCTGTCCTTCTTCAAGTTTGTTGGACGAGTCATTGGCAAGGCTATTTATGATGGCCGCCTCCTGGATGCCTATTTCGCAAAAAGTCTGTATCGTCAAATTCTCGGTAAACCTGTTGATTACAGGGATGTCGAATGGGTCGATCCAGAATACTTTAACTCCCTCTGCTGGATTTTGGAGAACGACCCAACAGTACTTGAGCTTACCTTCAGTGTCGAAGCTGACGAGGTATGAAAATCTCTGTAGGAACTTCTCATCGTATTCATTATTTTTTCAGTTTGGTATCAATCGAATTGTCCCGCTGAAGGAAAATGGCGAGACCCTACCAGTCACACAGGAGAATAAACGCGAGTTTGTTCAACTTTCGGCTCAATACCGGCTCTACTCCTCAATTAAAGATCAGATTGAGAACTTACTGAGTGGTTTCTCCGATATCATACCAAAGGATCTCATCACCATCGTGCGTCCTTTTTGCTGCTCCCTGTCGTTTACTTAGATGTCTTCAGTTCAACGAGCAAGAACTCGAGCTACTCATCTCAGGCACACCTGACATTGACGTGGATGAATGGAGAGCAGCAACAGAATATAATGGTTATTCTAGCTCTGATCCTAACATTGTGTGGTGGTGGAGGGCTTTGAAATCATTCAATCGGGAGGAAAGAGCGAAAGTATTAAGCTTTGCTACTGGGACGTCACGGGTGCCTCTCAGTGGTTTCGTTGATTTGCAAGGTGTTCAAGGGGTCCAACGATTTTCTATCCATCGTGCGTACGGAGAGCCTGATAGACTGCCTCAAGCCCATACCTGTAAGCACTTTAGCACCTGACCTCCAGTTAACTTGATTGTAACTTTTCGCAGGCTTTAATCAGATCGATCTCCCTCAATATTCGTCATACGAGATGCTACGGCAGCAGTTAATTCTTGCGATTAATGAGGGCGGCGAGGGTTTTGCCTTCAGCTGATTGAGGCTTCCTTTATAAAAGTTATCTTTGTGTTTGTCATGTTGCTTTGCCCTTAATTTATATCACAATCTTAGTACCTGCATGTGACCGGCTGTTCGCTCTGCTCTTTACCATGAGGGCTTTTGTCGTTCAAAAGCTTGGCCATCCCTCTGAAATCACTTTATCTCATGGCGTACCGGAACCAACTCCAGGCCGAGGTCAGGTGCTTGTGGATGTCTATAGCGTAGGCCTGAACTTCTTTGACGTAAGCAAACACAATCACCAGTAACCAGTCCGCCAATCGTGAACTCCCAGATCCTGCAAGCGCAAGGAAAATACCAGCATAAGCCACCATTGCCCTTCGTCCTTGGAACTGAATTTTCTGGAAGGATAGCCTCCGATTCACCTATCCCAGACGGCTGTCCATTTAAACCAGGGGACCGCGTATTCGGTGCTGCCCTAGGGTCTTTCGCCGACAAGGTTGCTGTGGAACCGAATGCACTGCTTGCTCTTCCGGACAATATAACCTTTGATCAGGGCGCGGGTAACTCTGACTGCCTCGTCAAGAACATGAAAACCCACTAAGCGGCACACAGGTCTCTATATCACATGGCCCACTAGTTACGAGGCTTTAGTGGGTCGAGCGAACCTCAAGGCAGGTATGTCAAAGTATGGACGTTGCTACGCTCTTCATCCAGCCTTATTATTCCAATAGGCGAGTGGGTTCTCGTAATTGCTGCTGCCGGGGGTGTCGGCATTGCGGCCGTCCAGATAGCCAAAGGTATCGTTGATTTTAGTCTTGCGACTCGTTAGTCAAGCTTGAAAACGCCCTCTAGCTCTTGGCGCACGTGTAATCGCAGTAGCAGGTGCAGAAGCCAAACTCGAGGTCGCGAAACGAGTGGGTGGTGCTGACTTCGCCGTCAACTATTCGAAACCTGGATGGCAACAGAAAGTTCTTGAAATCACTGAGGGTAAAGGCGCCGATGTCATATATGATCCTGTCGGTCTCATTAGGGGCGAGTGTAATATCTGATGAATTATGTACACGCACCTGAACTATCTGTGCACTAGATTCTCTCAAGTGCATTGCTTGGAAAGGACGTGCGCTAGTCATAGGGTTCGCTGGGGGTACTCTTGAACAACTCCCAATGAATCTTGTTCTTTTGAAGAATGTCTCCATTGTCGGGCTCTTTTGGGGTGCATATACTAGTGAGAGTCGATATAATATCACTTCTGTTTTCTCACCACGCCCTAGCCCATGAGCCCTCACACATCTCCTCGGTTTGGAGTGATATTCTTGAGTATGTTTTCTTTCAGCTAAAAAATACCGATCTAACCTCATCTTAGGCTGCTTGCTCCTGGAAAGATCACACCAGTCATATATGACCAAATTTTTACACTAGAGAAACTGTCAGACGGTTTAGGTGCCATCGAACGTCGGGAATCCTGGGGGAAAGTAATTGTCCGGGTTAAAGAGGAGGGAACAAGCCAGAGAGCAAAACTATGAACATGTAGGATTCCATATCTAAAACCCATGTTAAAGTGCTAGTTTTGGGATATATCTTGCGGCGAGGAGTACAACTATAATTAGAAGAAGGAAAGCATATCCAGAAAGTGGCCATAACTGGTGACTAGGAGGATAATGTTTGCTTCGACAGCGGTACCTTACTCCATAATGTGTCTTCATGGACCTTACCGATCAAAATATCTTCCACATCTAACATCTCCTCTTCATACAGGTCATTATCTAATCTGTCGTCGTCGTCGTCGATGTCCACCAGGTCGTTAATCTCTTCGTCTGCTGTATCAGATCTTAAAAAAAGATGAAAATGAGGAGGGCAGATGTCCCGCTGCAGTGGGTGTTGCTGAAACACATTTCGACTCGCAGTAAGTCGCTCATTGTCGTCATATCCAGTTTGCTGGTGGTGAAATGGAATACTGTGCTCGCCCAATAACTCAGAGAAGTATTGATTGGGACCTTCGTTGAGGATGCCCATAGTTTTCAGAGCAAACTGAATAGCAGACTTGTCAATTAGCCCATTCCGAGTCTATGTCAAAACTTTTGTGAGAGGTCGCAAATGTGATCCAAACTTTTTAAACTGACCTCGTCAACGTTTTTCCGCCAAACTTTTATTTTGCCTCGAAATCTACAATGCTCCTCCTCTAGAATAATCACCCGAGCAATGACTTGAACCAAAAAGTCTCTAAGTATTTCAAAGATCAGAAAGACTAGATCCGTTCTGATGGATGCATCTTCGCTTGCGAGCTGTGATTCATACCCAGAGATAAAAACCCTATAGGACACATGAGAGATCCTAAATTTTCTCTGAAAAGCAGCGCACCGCAAAAGCTTTCCAATCCTC
>Ga0153934_1000066_pt1 | contig 25607 bp, 42 predicted proteins | sample TSNJ018MetaG_FD_104708 | JGI IMG/M metagenome (GOLD analysis project Ga0153934, IMG submission 104708) | Attine ant fungus gardens microbial communities from New Jersey, USA - TSNJ018 MetaG | ecosystem: Host-associated > Fungi > Mycelium > Unclassified | place: USA: New Jersey, Wharton State...
ATCACACGTATATGTCGAAAATATGACAGCGTTCACTGGGAGTTGTGACGTCATAAGATATGTTTTGGTCACAGACAGCGTGACATGAACTGTCTGCAAAGTCGCATCGACTCCTTCAGCAGGCCAGTCAAGGTCCAAAGTTCTGCCAACACAGGCCCTGTAAGAAAGCTGAAATGGCCCCATCCTCCCTCATTCACCGCCAATCCTCTCTCCCTCGCCGAGGCTGGCTTTTATTTCGACCCCAGCTACGATGAACGGGATAATGTTACTTGTTTCGTCTGTGGTAAGGAGCTCGCCGGATGGGAAGACGACGACGATCCCTTTGATATTCACTGGAAAAAGTCTGCAAAGGCCTGTCCTTGGGCTGTTGTCAGATGCGCCTTGAAGGCTGATCTCGACTCTTCTGGCCGGTGAGCTGCAGTTTCCCCTCATATCTCCACTACTTCATTTCTTTGTCTTTCTCAGGTTCACCTTTTCTGATAAGAGCCGCTTGCCGAGCTCTAAACTTCTTGAAAAGGCTCGTCTCCAGATATTCGCTGTCGGCGACGGCTGGATACACGACCAGGTTCGCAACCACGGCGCCAACTCCAAGCAGGTCCGTTCTCATTTACGTTCCTCACGTCCCACAAATTGATCCGTTCATCTAGATGGCCAAAGCAGGCTTCCTCTTCACACCTCAACACCCCGGTGATGATTCTGCAACTTGTCTTTACTGTAATCTCTCTCTAAACGAGTGGGACTCGACGGATGATCCTTTGTTCGTCCTTCCCTTGCCCTCCTCTACCCCATTGATCCTTTTCTCTTTCTGACAGAGATGAACATCGCAAACGCAAAGGCACCGAATGCCCCTTCTTCATTGGCTCCGTGTCCCCTTCAAATGCCCCAGCTACTTCATCTTCAACTAGATCTACCCGCTCCTCATCGACCAAATCTTCTTCCCACATTTCAACGGCTACAACAACTCGTGGCTGTGGTCGTCCCATCATGCCCGACATAATTGAGGACACCACCGAACCTTTAGCTCCTCCCGCTGATGCAGGTCCTTCAAGAAAACACGGCAAAAAGGCATCGAGGAGTAGGTCAAGGAAGGCCATTCATGAAGAATCCGAAGACGATGATCAGCAAGCGGACGAGGAGCATCAAAAATTGGAGGAAAAGCCCAGAGCTTCCACAAGATCTCTCAGTCGTTCAGTCTCGAGAAAGAAGGGACCTTCATCGAGGAAAAAGAAAACTGTCCCACCTGTCAGCGAGGAAGATAAAGAGGAACCTGACGATGCTACCCCGACTGGATCTACTGTCACAAGATCCCGGTCACGCAAATCCACCAAATCCACGGTCACCCGACAGTCAGACACAGACGAAGATGAGACTAAGCACAGCGCACTCACAAAATCAAAGAAATCTCGGATTGGCTCAAGATCTAAAGGAGTTTCATTAGAAGGTTATGCCACTGCGCCTGAGAAAATGCCTGAAGAAGATAGTGATGATCGATATGAAGAGGAGGAAAAGCTCTCGTCCCGTATGGATATGAAATACAAAAACTCAGAAGATGCCCCCGTGATAAAGGTGAATAAATTTGAGGAACAACAGGTATCAGAATTATCAAAGGCGAGGAAGGCCTCCATATCATCGAAGAGATCGACTACAGTAGTGGAAGAAGAGAGTAAAACGACTACTGAGATGGTCGGCGGCGGTGACGGTAATGAACAGGAAACAATGATGTTCACGAATTCGGAAGATGAGATCGAGGCTGACTTGGAGGATGTTCGGTTGGATGATACTGAGACAGACGATCGTGTTGCTGAAGAGCTGCCTCAGGAACTGAGCGTGATTGACGAGGTTTCATTTGCTCCTAGATTGGTGACGAAAGCATTTTCCGAGGTTGAACAAGAACAGCAGCAGCAGAGACCTAGGACACCGAATTTGGTTCCTTTTATGGAGATGGCGGGGACTGTATCTACATTACCTGGTAGGCTATATTTGACGAATGCTGCCGGTCCAGAGGAGAAAATGTCTGAGGTTGAGGTTGAGAAGATGCCCAAGACGCCTTCAGGGAAAATTGCTGTTAATGAAGGTGATCCTGTTCCCTCCGCTCGGAGTGCGGATAACTTGACGACAAATCCGGGTTTGGGTGTGGCCGAAGTCGAACATCCTGCTCTTCAATCAGAATCTGAGCAAGCTGAGGAGAAGAGTTATCATCACCGAACACTGCAACAAGGACAAGAGCCATCCAAAACGCAACAACAACCAGTGGAACCGCAATTCGTGCCGTTTCTGTCGAAATTACCGTTTGTGCCGTTACATGTGTTGACGGAAGCGGAATTAGATATGACAGTGGAGGATTGGATTAGGTATCAGGTGGAGGTGGAGTATGATAAATTCAAGAGGGATGGGGAGAGGGAGTTGATGAGGTTCAGAAAGAAAGCGGAGGAGACAAGGAGGATTATTGAGGAGTTGTGAAGATTGAGATTGGTTTTTTGTGCGCGTGATGAATGTGTTGATTAATTAGAGTGGTGATTGGCTGTTATATAGCTGATCTCGTAAAATGGTGATGTCATGTAGATCATTCTTTTTCAAACATGAGCCTCTTGTAAAAGACCTTGTTTAATACATGGGTCGGAATTCCTTTTTTGTGGATGATGGTTGGAAAAAATGTGAGATTGCTCAGGGTTCTTGTTCGTGCGACGTTTGTAGAATCAAAACGAGACATGATATCTCCTTGATTGAAAATAAAAGTAACGCAGAGCAATTAATGTTCTGCTCACTCGAAGTGTCTAGTTCAAGACGGAACGTTACCACGACGGGAACTATTTCGCGTTATAGTACAAGAGAACAAGTAAAAAAAACATGGAACACGCCGTCATGTACGCATACTGTTATGAAACTGACTTACATTCTTGGCCCACAAGATGAGCTCAAACTTCTCGAAAGACAGTTACCTACATCAAGCTAGGCATTGGCCTGCCCTCGAGGCCTGATTGAAATCTGGAGGGTACTCCTCTTGAGGACGACATGACCGACCCAGCGGGATAGACGCATGCCCATTCTTGGTAGAGTTGCTCCTTCTCATTTTACTTTCAAGCTTTCCCAATGACAACTCATTCAAAACACACTTTTCGACTTCAAGAAATCGCCTGCCTCCTTCACTGGAAAACTTGACACCTTCCTCCGCTAGATGACTCACTGGCTCCAGTCCTCGAAGCGCGTCTTAGCGCTATGGTTTGTGTCAGGATAATGCTAACAATAAAAACATGTAAAGGGCGCGTCAATAGAAATGGGAATAACGAACGGATAGATTGATCATGTTTCCGGGGAACAACATCCGAAATGCTAACACAGCACCTACATGGTAACTAATAAGTGAAAAAAATCGAGTCTTTTTGTCATAGCATATTTGTGCATGTGCGTATATGCTTAAATGCTTGCTTGTTTGTATGTGGCGTGCTGGATGACTGCTCAGGAACGGTCTATATTGGGAGATTAGTCAGAGCTTTCATTTCGTTCTGTGACTCATATTAATCTTCGTTCAGCTTTTAATTGATCATATTTATTGGTTCTATCGTGCGGTTGAATCTTTTTTCGTCATCAATTAAAAGTTGCGCTCTGATCGCAATGTTGTTTTGAGGTTTAATTGGAAATATCCCCTTTGGAAAATTTCTTCTCAAGACTTTAAGTCTAAAAAAGGGATCTAGGGAGATACCTGGTCTGATATACCGGTACGTGGTCGCAGTCTAATATCTAGTACAATCATAAGTACAGATTAGAATAGCCAGGTACGCTCTGAGTACGTGAGAGGTCGTCCTACAGGGAGAGCATAGTCTTTGGGGCCCATACCAGCCCAGCAGTTTCCGAGTGGATACACCCCACACAATTAGTCTCCTCGCTTCCCACAATGAATTTTTCCTCGTCTCGTCATCGGCAAAGCTTCTGATCAGTTGCTCTGCTCATGTAAGCGGTTATTTCAGGTTGAATTTCTTCTTACAGCTTATTTTTCATTTAACCTTTTACAGCGATCTGTGACAATGTTTCTGCAGAATATTTCTTTTATGCAACACGTCCATTCTCATGATTCCAGGTTGGAAACCGAATTTCTCCAAGATTTTGACTGGTCTACACTTCATTTCGAGTATGGGAGCCATTCCTGACAGCTGAGGGTTCTGTCCTTGAACATTGGAAGGAACACCTCGAAATGATTTAGTAGACCTAATTACGACAAATATTACAATAAAAAAGAAAGGATATTGGGATGACTGCCATGTAGTGTTTTTTCAATACTTATGATCTGAGAAAACCATACGTTATATGTATCGTGGATATTTTATCAAAGTAACAATTGCCGACCTGTGACTATTTCCAGAAAGTTCAGTGGGCAGAACGTTACCTATCTAATCAGTTAGTAATTTTGATTCTGACATTTACGGTTCGCGCCCGCTTTATCTGAGAACTTAATCAACCGAAAGCTCTGACTAAAGTACTGATATATTAATCGACAGTGTGCCAAGTCTAGTAAAATGACTGAACCAAGTATGTCCTCTTGACTTATCAATTGTTTAAGTATCATCGTGTCCGCTCCGTACGAGTTTTATCAGCGGGATGTTTAAAGTCCTACGTCTGATATACCCGTCGATTTGGTTGAGATTACCTCTACTTCTATTAGTCAGAATCTTCGGCAGAATTAGCTTGCAAGTAAAACTCTAAATCTACTTCTGACATATACTTCTTTTAGCTTTGTTTTGTTCGTGTATTTCAATGTGGCTACAGTACCCCATGATATCTAGTTGTTCTCGTCAGAGTTGGAGGCTTTCCCTGTTGCTAATACTCCCTAGGCTGCCCACAAAGATGAGACTGCCTCCAGAGATGCACAGCATCACGCCTCGTTAGTAAACGAGACAACACTTACTAAGTTATGCAGTCCAAGCAAGTGCTGAAGGATCGTTGGACAGAAAAGAGACAGAATACATCATTCCATCTTCAGATTGATACATGAAACAGCTGCAGCTATTCATGATGTAAGTTCTAGTCTCGAAGTCGCGATGACCGAAACTGGATGTTGCCGGTGGTGGATTAACTACAGGTAGAGTTTTAGCAGGCATGCTGGCAGATTATGTGGTACAGAACTAAGTATGAAGCAAGCCCGGTCGATTGGTGAAGCAACGAGCGGAGTCGACCCTCTTTTCCTCCCCCACATAACCGTGGAAAAAACTAAAAACATAAAAAATAAAAAATAATCTTAAAACGATTTCAATTTGATCCTTGACATATCGTGACATGTGACATCAAACCCCTGACAGACAATAATATCCCGCTAAGCATTGATGGCTGTCAGCTTCCATCCCTGATAATAACAAACAGGTCCGCACTAATTGCAGATTGGAGTGGCTCATGGAAACAAAATATTGATAGTTACTTCAATTAGATGTGCGATTCCGTCGAAATGCACGTGGGAAATGCTTGTTTCTCCGTTGTTTTCGTGTATTCGTTGACCCATTGTTCAGATGTCAGATGTCCTTTATCGGAGATTCACTATATCAACGCAAATTCCCATCTACGACTAAGCCATTCTTTTGGACAATGTCAGATAGCCCGTTGCGGCATAATTTACGGTACATCGGACTCCGGTATTTGTGCATGGTAGTGACAGTGAAGATTCTTAAGGCTGCAAAAAAATCCCTTGTCATCATATCTCCCATCCGGACTGCGTATCAATCAGCTCTGTGTCCTTGTGATGATTGGACCACCGAAATTGTACTTTGTGCGTAACACCTCGGCCCGAAGACCGAATGCATTCTTTACAGCATTCATGTTCCGAATCCAAGGCGACAGTTCGAAAAATCATTAGTAGGGCCAAAGATGATTCCATTTAGAATCGAGAGCCGAGCTTGCCAAGGTCTTGGCAAAATGACCATCTGCACCTTTTGCACGAGGTGCAGTAATAATACTGGACTTGGTGGGATGACGATCATTGATGAACACAGCTCGTAGAAAAAGGCTACCATATTCTTCTTGCAGTGCTACCTATATGACGTCAGAACTCAGCATGGCACCCGATCGGACACTCAATCAGAGTTTCTGATGGGTTATTCACTCATTGAAGCGAACATGCAGGTAAAATCAGCTTATTAGCCTTGGGTCACGCTATGCCTTTGTCACCCAAGGCAGGTGCTGGTATATGGTCTAACCGAGATGGATTGATGGTTGGGATTCTGGCAAAATCGGGAACTTCATCTTGATCACGATGACAATTTCTGATGGAAAACTTGGGTAGGATAAATAGCAGACTATTCGTGGCATCTCAAAACATAATCACAATATCCCTCAAATCATCCTGCACCCTGCTCTAAGCCGCCGACTAATTGTTGTATGCCTCCCCTTCTTCCGTTCGACGTCTTCCCCATAATATTATCTTACCTTTCGATATCCGACATACTTCGGTTGAGACTGGTATGAACAGGAAGTTTTATTCCAAATAACTGGATTGCTGACGACAAAGTCAGGTCTGCAAATATTATTTCGACATTACTAAGAACCATGCCGTCTGGTTGGCTATCGTCCAAAACCACTTTGTACGCCGGAATATTCCGCTTCCAGGCCTCCACGGAAGATCTCTCGAGAATGTCACGGCCGATGACTTGGAACGCCTCGCCATGAAGGCAGAGAAGTACAGGATTAACTGGTCTTCAAGGACACCTAGACCCACTCGCCATGGTGAACTTCCCACTATGCCTAATTTCCATGTCACATCTCTCAATTTCTGCTCTCGGGGAGGCGAACATTGGCTACTCTCCTTGTCCTTTGTACGAGGTGGTGGTTCTCATCCTTATGTCCTCCAGTGTTGGGACTTAAAAGCCAATCCTCCTCTGCGTATTGGATGGCGCACATTTCGTAGCTTTTTTGGTCTGGCAAGTAATAAACTGTCCACAGGAGAAGCTGTCGTTGCGGTGATGACACCAGAGTATGTCAGATCCATTATGTCTAATCACTGATCTGACATCCCAAGCTCAGAATCCGTTTGATCAATATCGATCCCAGAACGCGAAAATTTACCAGCGGTGGCAGTGGCAATGTTGGTGTCCACCCACATATGCTAGATCCTGCCCAAGCCTTTGTCGATGTTGCCGTGTTAAATGAGAAGGCACCTAAGGGTATAACGCTAGTTGGAGACTTCATACTGGCTCAAGATGACTTCGGGCGAGCGTTTTGGTATCATTTCAGAACACCGCAGAATCGGGTGGAATTGATTGGTCCTAGAAGAGATACAGTACAGGTAAGCAGTTGGATCATATGTCTTCTAGCCCTTGTGCATCGTGCCCTGCTTCATTCTGTCCATTGGATGGAGTTGCTAATGGCTTGAATTCCGGAGCAGGAAACAGTCTTAGATGTCCTGGTAGACAACCATTGCATCATCATCGCTAGAATCACAACTTTGGAGATTTATGCACTTCCTTCGAAAATTGATCAAAGCACTCAAATTGAGCCCATTGGGATACATAGATGGCGGTGGAAAGTAGACTCCATAATTTTCTTCCGGATGAAAGGAGTACGAGATCAAGTTGTGCCTATCCGTGCAGCAATACGATTTGGGCGTGAACCCTACGTGAGTTCAGAATTTGGCAGTCTCGTAAGTGACTCATTGAAAAGCTTAGCCTGAAAACTTTATTCATTGTTTCATCTTCAATGCCAACGACGCCTTTGATTCGAGTCACCCCGCGAGCAAATGTGATTTTCCTTATGTTCTCCCTCCCGATGATACCCAGGTAATTGCCTCGCCCGTTCGGCTTGGGGCGGTGATTCACATGACGATTGGCTCTCATGGTACCATCATCTACGTCGACAATCATACTCAGAACTATCAAGGTCAAGGCCAACGATTAGCAGGCAACCGTATCGATGAGACAACTGTAAATGAAGGACTGGTACTACACACACGAGAATCTTCAGAGTATCACTCCATCGAACAAGACGGGTGGACAAAGATTGCTTTGCAGGAAGAGGAGGGGACGATCGCGATTGGACATGTGGATGGTCGAATAATGGTTTTCGACTATGCTTAGGTTGTTTGATTTGAGTGGGTCTTATAATGACTACTGGTACACAGGCTTGATCTTCTAGTTCGCTCGTTCTTCTGTGTTTACGTATCACGGCGTTGCAAGGAGCACCTATATATATTTCATGGTTGTACAATAGATGAACATTGCACAAGTATGACAAACTTACGGCTGATGGAGTCAGACCTAGATCTCGAAGTGACTTGGAGAAATCTGAACGTGTGAAGGTTTTTCTGCCAATACAAACATTCATAGGTGTTCAAGATCCACATAAGGATAAACATACCGAGGAAAATGTTGTGACAATGTGACGGTATCCACATTGACGGCGGGGTTCTGGGATGCAAGGAACTCTGCAACTTCCCGGAGGCCTGCGGAGGAGGGTTTGCAATGAACATCAATGAATTGGGCTCATAGGTGTCTTACGAGCATCGCTTGTCAAGGTCGTCGTCAATGGTGCACCGCCAGTCGACATGCGAATCTGTAGCCGGGTATCTTTGAAATCCCGTCCTGCTGTATTGGATGCAACAGTTGCAGGCTTCGGTACATCGACTGGCATCGTTGCTCCTGTGTCTGCTCGACCTTCGCGAAGAGCTTTTTCAAGTGCAGCCTTTTCTGCCCGGGCTTTTTTGTCGGCTTCTATTTGAGCCTTGACCGCTGCTCTAGCACGTGCATCATCAATTTTTTCTGTATTTTGATCAAGGTCAGGGAACATACGGAGAGTCTTATAAATGGGGTACGTACCGCGTTTCTTGGCCTCTGCCTGCTTTTGTGCTTCTTTTAACGCCAGTTCTTCCTTGATTTTGTGCATGTCCTGGGCAGTCCAGGCTTATGAGAGATCATAGAGATATTTGTTAGATAGCAATTTGCCTTTCCAGCCTTTCGACGGATAGCTTCATTGGCTTTCGCCTCTTTCGCCTCTTCTATTGCTTTTTGTGCCCGTTTTGCAGCCATTTTTTCCTTGAGTTCTTCGAGCTTCTGCTTCTTCTCTTCTTCCGTCAGAGGTTTGATCTGCGTGTAGTCCCGCTAGCTACCGCAAGTTCGTGCTGATTATCGGGGCGTATGCTTACCTCCTCAGTTGATTCTTCAAACTGATCGTGACCACTTTTTTCAGCATGGTAATTTGCAAGGGCTGCGTTTTTGAAGGTCTTGCCGCACTCCGAACACTTGATACTCTAGAATTGTCCCGTTAGAGAAATCATGCGTGGTGTGCGGGATGCGTACCTTTGCCTCTGCTTGCGTAGCATTCACGGTCGCGGTCGCGGTGCCTTCCGCTCCTAGATTCTGGAGAGCTGCGAGATCCTCTTCGTCCAGAGTCTGTGATGGTAATGGTTCACTCGTTTCGCTTGCAGCATTGAGATCTGGAACTGGTCTGCCTTCGTTCTCGAATATATGATCCATTGCAGGCTGTAGTCCACTGCCGCCTGAAGCTTTGATGGCCCCTGTAAATTCCAAGTCAATTGCTGTATCCTCAAGAATTGGGGGCATGAAGCGAACATTCAACTCTCGCTGGGTCGAAACCCATCCCGAGTAGTGTATCTTTGTCTGACGGCATAGGTTGTTTGGTAACTTAGCTGGACGGGCGTGCCGATGTGCCTTGGTGTTGATAGGACTTTGGGAAAAGTTGCAACGTCCAAGTAAAACATCACGTTATCGCAATTGATTGGGAATGATTAGGAATGTAAGTAAGCCCCATCGTGTTTGTGTAGTCAAGGGATGAATATTGTGATACAATGAACTACTATATCACGGGTCTGCCCAGCTATGACGATGTCGGTAGAAATCAGTCGCCGAACTCGAGACCGCTGTGATGGCAAACCTCCGCCGACAGAAGATTATCGCTACAGGAAATATAAATATTTCTGGTATCCGCGTCGCAGACAACAGGTGCAGGGTGTCTAGACATCGGAGGATTTCTTCGACGAGAGCCAAGTTCTTTTCAGAATAAGGGTTCATGAGCGCTCGGGTGCTGACTATTTTGGAAAATGGCGAATGTTGCATATATATGATTCTCTCCTCCTGACTATCACATTCACTTCACCTTCCCTCTCTGCTATTCCCGACAGTTTCTTTTGGGGATTGTTGGACTGATATAACCCTGCAGGACTAGGCTGATCTTAGTCAGTCATGCCCCAAGTGCCTTTGGCTGCGCGCTCCCGTTCACCGGTAGACCAAGAATTACAGCAGCTTTACAACGACGTCCTTGCCGGTTTTGATACGGAAGGCCCATCACTGTCATTAAAGGACGCCTCTGACATCGACCAGATATATCGTGTATATGACGATGCGCATGGCAATGGGAATGGAAATATGGATGGAGGTTCCAACGGCACTTCTTATCCATCTGTATGGTACACGCCGACATCGCCGACAAGTTCTCACAACTGTATGTTGTTAATTTCTGCGGGTTCCCTTCTTGGCTTATATCGTCGCCAGACTCGTCTACTCGCCAAAGTAGTGTGCGAAAACTCCCCCCTACACCTGCAGTTTCTTCGACAACTACTACCGCTTCGACCGCTACGTTCACTATGCCGGAACCCGAACCATATTTTGATCCCTTGACACGAGCAAGTCAATACAGCGCAGAGTCATACCACTCTGCACAGTCCTCCAGTTCCAGCAGTTTGCGCAAACAACTTACATCTTCCACGAGCATAGGAGGTCGCCGTCTTCCGATTACTCCTGGACAGACTCATGGAATTGCTTACACCCGTTCGCCTCTGCCATCCGATATCTCAGGACTTCACCGTATTCCTTCCAGTGCATCACATGCTAATCCTCCTGAAAAGACTGCATATCGTGAAGACGGGAGTCGTTCGTCGGGTCATTCCCCTTCCACTTCCCGGACTTCTTATGATCTGGAAAGTGAGCCCATATCACCGAGAGCGAGTGTTTATGATATTAATGAAAAGCGAGCAGTTGATAATGGCTACCATCACAAACAATCTCAGCCCCCAGTGTTGCAAGAGTATTCACCTTACGATCGTGATTCCTCTCGGTCGCTTGGGATTTCTCAACCATTGTGCAGAACTCAGATCCCAGAGTACATCATGCCACAGGCGGTGCTATCGCCCACCCAAATCGACTCTCTGAATCCATGTGAGTATCTTTCCAATTCTGGTCTGTTAATGGTTGAGTAAGGTCTCAGGTGGTGACCCCCGGTTGGCTCGAAGTGTCTCAAGTTCATCCCAGCTAGCGTACTATAGCTCGATTCCCGTGGCTAGTGCTAGTAATCGAGATCTTAGCCCCGGTAGGTCTTCAACATATGCAGCTTCGAGCACCCAAGTTTCTGGCTTCCCCAAGGAGGAAAGCTTCGTTGTTGCTCCCCAAGAACAGGAGCAGGCCGATACTAGTATGATGGGTCATCCAACTGACGAACTGCACACTCTGGCGGACCTTGCCAACCCAGAAGCTGCCAATTATCAGGATGAAGGGGAAGAATTCTGGGAAGGTGACGAGGACGATGATGGGAGTCGGTTTATCAACTACTTTCTTCTTTCACACATCGCTATGCAGCTTCGTGATAAAATTTCAAGGGGAACTCACGTTAAAGGAAGTATTCCGTATTCTCGTGCATTCACGGGCAAGGACATCGTGGTAAGTATTCCTTACCTTTGATTTCGCTCTCTTGATGGATATTGTTTCCAGTCCACTATCCAAACCCTCATCCAGCGAGATCTAGCCATCAATTACAACATGTCCACCAATGACAGGCGCGTTGCACTACAAGTCGCTCGAAGTCTACAGAATCAACTTTTTTTCTTTGAAGTCGAATGGGGCGGTCGTATTCTTCAAGATGGAGTGGAAGACGTATTCATGTTCTACGATGAGCAGGACGGTGGATCGGACGTTATTTTTGAAAGAGAGGAGCTGCCGACAGGCGTTGTAACAATGCTTACACGTTGTTACTCTCCTAGTTGTGCAGACAGTGGAGCCGAGGGACCCCCGTGTTATTCGTTTTCATGTCCGAAACGCGTGAGTTCTTTTACCCTTCGCATTGAGTGTAACTACCATGCTCTGGCCTTGTTCTAGCAGAAGGATCTTCCGGGATTCACTACTTTGTCAGCTTTAAGCGAAGTACCCATGGAGGATAAAAAAGATTCATGGACGAAAGGTATTGATGAGAATGTTCTGGCGACTCTACCACAAACTGAAATTGAACGTCAATCGTCAGTCTTCTTTGTCCCCATTCATTCCCATCGACAAAATTCTGACGCATCTGTTCATCAGAATTATCCACCAGCTCATCACTAAAGAGAAGCAGTATATCCAGGATCTTGATACTATTGAATCTTTGTTCGTCAAACCTCTTCGTACTGCGAAGCCTCCCATTTTTCCTGAAGGCGAATTGGAAGAATTCGTTGACGATGTTTTTGGAAATATTTTGGATCTGCGGGAGTGCAATCGTCGATTGTTGGAGGTGTTATATGTTCGCCAACGAGAGCAAGGACCAATCATCCAAAGAATTGGTGATATCTTTTTAGATGCTGCTGTTGAGTTCCGGTTGGCGTATCCAGCATGCATTGGTCATCATATGACTGCGGAAAAGAGGCTCAACGAAGAAAAAGAGAAAAATGGCAATTTCCGATTCTTCCTTGAGGTGAGATCCACAACTGTTCAACTGAACTGTTATCTTGATGTTCATGGTTCCAGGAGCGCACCTCAAAAATAGGGCATCAGAGAGAGTCAGTTCGCTCGGACCTGAAATATCTCTTGAACCGCCCTTCTGATCATCTTCAGAAGTATCCTGTGCTTCTGAGTGCTGTTCTTGAAAAGACAGAAGAGGAGAATCCTGATGTTGATTTCTTGAAGGAGGCCATTCAGTCCATCAAAATCCTATATAGCTATGCGCAATTGAGAACATTTCAAATAGCTATGGGTAAGGGTACACCTGGAAAATGGGAATGGCATGATCTCGTATCCGGCGAGTTCATGAGAACTTTACCAAAGAAGGAGGTGAAACGGCAAGCGTGAGTTGACTTTTCTCTATGTAGAGTCTCTGGGATCTCTGTGAGCTGATGCTTTTCGTATCGGTGATAGTGTCATTTTTGAATTGATCAAGGGAGAGATGGCCTATGTGAAGGACCTTGAAAACATAAAAATTGTATGCTTTTTCTCCCTTTTCCTGGTTAGCTTCTGATTGACACATCACTGTAACTTAGATGTATGTTGATCCTTTGCGGTCCGCAATACCACCAATCGTTCCTCGAGAACGTCTGGAACAATTCATTGACGATGTTTTCCACAATTACTTCGACATCTATGAGCACCATCGTCGACTCATGGAAAAGTTTCATGAGATTCAACGAGAGGACCATCCGTGTGTGACCAGCATTACGGCAGCAATGTTTGATGCCGCTTTGAATTTCCGTGATGCTTACCTGGAGTACGTTCCGAACTATCCGATTGCAGCATATAGGATTGATAATGAAATGGAAAATAACCCGGCATTCAAGGCCTTTGTTGAGGTATTCTTTTTCTGTAAACTATGATCTTGGATCGATGTGCTCAAGCCTTTTCTGAACAGCAACAAACGCGACATCCAGATGCTCATCGTCTTGATATGAAGAACTTCATCAACCGGCCAATTCCTCGTCTTCTGCGTTATGAGTTGCTACTCAAGGACATCATGCACAACTCTGCTGAAGGCCATGAGGATCATATGGATATTCCCAATGTGATTGAGGCTATCAAGTCACTTGGGAAAGAGACGGAACCCGGAGTTCAGGATGCCAAGACAAAGGTCGAGCTTTGGAAGTACAATTCGTACCTGGTCTTCAAGCATGGAGAGACCTTTGTATGTGACTTTGATCCTCATTGTATCTGTATACGGAAGTACTTACACCTTTCAATTCAGGACATGGATCTACTTGATCAGAGGCGGCAGTTAGTACATTCAGGGAAGTTGCTACGTCAGCCTGATGGTGGACTCGAATGGAATGGTTGGAGTGAATTGTTTGTGCTATTGTTCGATAACTATTGTGGGTCGATGCTGCTAACTCAACTCGTCCTGGGCCTTGTTTGATGCTTCATCAGTGGTGATGACGAAACCGAAGGAAAAAGACGGAGTAACCAAGTACAACGTCTACAAACGGCCCATACCCTTAGATCTCCTCACACCAGTGAATTTCACTGATCCTCCGACTCAACGGGGTGCAGGTCTGCTTCGTGGCCTTCGAGGGGGTGAAAGGGTTGACAGGAACGAATCATTTGGCTCCAATGCATCACCAGATACTGCGACAGATTCTAGGTTTGTTTATCCGATGACACTGCATTACAATGGACGTGCAGGAGGACCTTATATGATGTATGCCGAAACCTCTCAGTCCCGATCAGAATGGCAGAACAAGCTCGCACATGCTCTTGCAATGCACAAAGTCGTCCAAGAGAACAACAAGGTTTTTGAGATTGAGACGTTGAGTGCAGATACATTCTTGGTTCCTTCGATAGCGACTGCTGCTTCCGGTCCAGCTTGGAACCAGGACAATGCATTTACCGGAAAGGTTACTTGTTCAGTGCCGTTCAGTAAGTGATTACTTCATTCGGCTGCTGCTGATATCTAATAGGTACTAGATACCTCTGACGGTCGACGACTTGTTGCTGTGGGTTGTGCTGAGGGTGTGTGGATTGGGTTCCGTCATGATCCCAGATGTTTGTGCTCTTTCAATTGGCTTTTCCTACCCACTGACGGAGAACAGCATTACGCCGCGTTCTTCATCTCCGACAAGTCACACAATGCGCTATGTTAGAGGACTTCGGGATTTTCCTAGTTCTTGCTGATAAGGTAGTTGGCTCATTTTGTCAAAAGGCAACTATTGATTTATTGCTCAGTCGCTGTTCGCATATCATATCGAAGCGCTGGTTCCGTCATCGCCTCATCTAGCGCATCAAAATGTTCCTCAGAAATTGAATGGTACCAAGGACGTTCATTTCTTCAGTGTCGGAACACTCCATGGTAGGACCTTAATAGTGTATATGAAAAAAAAGAATGTAAGCTTTGTTTCATTCTGTGTATTGTTATATTGTTCCGACTTTTCTTCCAGTTGGACAGCATTTTCCGCGTACTGGAACCTGTCGGGGATAAGATCAATGAACGAGTGAAGGCTCCTGTTGGACTGGGATCTCGTCTTGGATTCCGATCTACTAAATCTGAGTGGTTCCGAGTCTATCGCGACTTTTTCCTGCCATCTGAGTCTTATGATCTCATCTTCCTGAAGGCTAGGATTGCCATTCTGTGCGCTAAAGGCTTTGAAATCATGGACCTCAATGAGTAAATCGAGTATTTCTGTTTTCTTTTTGTTGATGCTGAAATTTTGTCTAGTTTTAATAGTATCACCATTCCTCAGCGGGAAGACCCTCGGTTCAGTCATCTCGCTAAACGTTGTGAGTCGTGTCGTCCCATGGGTATGTTCCGTTCAGCAGATGATGAGTTCCTTTTGTGCTATGATGGTGAGCACCACTAGCGTGACTTTTAATTATTATATTGACATACCTGCAGAATTTGGCGTTTACGTTGACAAACATGGTGACCCCAGCCGTTCAACTGGAACGATTGAGTGGGAAGGCACGGCAGAACGCGTGGCTCTTCATCATCCATATATCCTGCTCTTTGATCCGCGGTTTATTGAAGTGCGACAAATTGAGACTGGGCGACTAGCGCAGATCATTCCTGGGAATGATGTTCGTTGTATTTGGGATGGAAGAGGGGTGAGCAGCAATCGGCTTACATCTGCCAATGCCGGCCAGGATATGGGACAGGAGAACCAAGTGCATGCTGTCATGACCAATCCTGACCAAGGTCCCATTAGCGGTCCCCGAACCAAGGCTATCGCACAATGTGTCTTTGAGCTGGTCCCCACTGTTCCTTTATATCCACCTGTACCAGTCAATACGAATGGCAGTTTACCCCCTGCACCTGTGGGCGGCCATCCTTCGCACTACGTCTCTTCATCCAACTCGAGGTCATAATGAAAGATTTTCTTTCTTATGATTTGATGGCTTTTTACAAATTTCTCATTCTTGTACGTATGATACTAATCGTCTTTTTTTTTCCTGTTGGCACTTGATGTGTATAAATAATCGGTTTGGCGTGGTAGATATGAGCTTCTTTTGGATATATGATTTTTCCTTTTGAATGATCAGGTTGTCTTTCTTACTGGTGTGATCCACATATCACATCACAGAGAATGTCTAAGAACAATCGAAATATATGGGTCATGGGGATACTTGAGTTTGAACATTGTAACTATGTAACTTTTGATCTAGTGACTGTTCCTTGATGGACAAAACCGGAAGGCCGTGACATAGATGTCATGTAACGTCATCCCTGTACTTTGTCTGTGCCTTTGTCCTATGTGAAGAGAGATGTGAGAAAGCTGACATAAACCACGCTCTCCAATACACACGCGCATGCTACATACGCAAACACACACTCTCTCCCAGTATGGCAACGGTCTACAAAGGAGGTTGTTATTGTGGTGCCACTGCTTGGCAGGCGACGGGTAAACCCATACTCAGCGCGTACTGTCATTGCACTCTCTGTCAACGTTTGAATGGAAAGTCCCAATTTATCCACTTCTCAAAAAAGATAAAATAAACACAGGACATCTAATCCAAGTTTTTTGTTTCTTTTCTTTCTTTTCGTTTCGTTTCGTTTCGTTTCCTCGGTCGTTCCATTAGCATGCCCTTTCATCCACACCATCCACTTCCCCTCATCCGCATTCCAATGGACACACTCCCAACCACACTATGCTCTCCTCGACGCCTACACACCCTTCGACAAGCCCTGGAAAAAACGATGGCGATGCAAAACCTGCGGTGCGTGTGTCGCCTCTTGGCACGAGAAACACGAGCGATGGAGTGTATGGGGAGCACAGCTGGAGAAAGACCAAGAGGGCAAGATCAAGTATTGGGACGATCTTAGGCCTACGGTTCATATGTTTTATGAATCGAGATTGCTCGATGTGCATGATGGTTTGCCGAAATGGGCTGGATATGAGAATCGATCAGAGAGGTTGGGTTGAATAGCGGAATTTCTTTGTTTTTTTTTTTACATTCAGCAGTCTTCCCCTACTTAACTAAAAAGACCGTTCTACATGGGACGGCAGTGGAGGAATAGATAAGAATTGATACAAAGATCGCAATGTTAGAGTCAAGGGGTCTGAGACACAGCACTGAATGGCCACTCGAGCGCCATTTATGCAGGCGGAGGTGGAGGAACTTCAGAGTTGGGCGGTGGAGGTGGTGGAGCGCTACCAGGGGCGGGGGGAGTATACCCTGATGCTGCTTCACCAGGTTGACCTTGGCCAGCATAGTATTGCGCATACTGATTTTGTAGTCCAGCTGCCCAATCTTTGAATTCGCTGGAATTAACGTCATATCCGTATGCAGCCCTATATAAGACCGCCCAATCAGTCGAAGAAAGGGGAGTATACTGGAAAAGCATACCAATAGGTAGCAAAAGCTTCTTGATTAGAGGGATCAGCACCGACAGCGCTGTAATCATTTGAAGGCGCAGGAACACCATCTGCAGGCGGGGGTGGTTGTTCACCGGGGGGCGGAGGTGGTGCATTGGTCGGTTGAGGAGGAGCATAGCCCTATATACACCAATGGCAAATTGGACACGTTAGTTTTTTCGAAGATCCAATTAGCATTGAGTTCGACGCGGTAAAGAGAGGGTTCAAGTCACGGTTTAAAAGGAAGGGAAGATATCTCTCTTCCTGTTCAGGTCAAAAAAAAATGCAAGGCAAGAATAACGTACCGCTGCCATGGCACTATACGCAGCATACTGTGCTTGGGCTTGATGTAGCTCCATTTGTTGCTGTTGAAGCGCCAACTGCATTTTGGCATGTTCTTGTCTCACGACGAGGAGAAGATCTTCCGCCAGCACTTTGGCACGCTGTATTTGTGACTCATCAGGTCCACTCGAGAAGGGAGTCAGAAACACAACCGCAAAGACGCGAGACGACGGCAGGGACATACGTGATATGGATGTATAGCGGTTCGTTGCTTTCTTGACCCGTCTCTTGTTCGATAAAGCCAGAGCCGATTCCTTTGATCTGAACACGGGTTCCTGTTTCTTGTTGGATGTATTTGACAAAGGTGCCCTGTGAACAAAAGTTTCTGAGATCATACAGGCCAAGAGGAAAAAGTGGGAAAAAACAAGAGGGCGTACACTTGGTCCGACTACTTTTGCGCGAACATTGAAATTTCTGATACTCTCAAGCCCAACTGCTAGTTTTTCTTCGGGCCATTTGCGCTAATGAGAAATTAGGTCAAGTTTGTCGTCGAAAACATGTGAAAAAGATCCTACTTTTTCTCTCAGACGGTCCTTTTTATCCTCGACCAACGGACCGAGGTCTAAATTCATGAGTCCATCTATCTTATCTACTGCTCTCTGCAATGCTTCTTGCGTCGCGGCGGTGATATGGAGATAGAGAGGAGGATCCTTCTCGGTTGCCTTGCTCCGGTCAGGATACCACACGCCTTTCGTGCTGACCGACGCACCCGTTTCTTCATGGATCTTATAATATAGTCAAAAACGAGAAACAATGTTGCGGAGAACAGAACACACCTCTTCCTGCGTAGACCCTTTGGTCAGCATATACCTGTTTCTGACATCATTGATATCAATGTCCCTCTGGAATGCAGCCTCGTCTTTGAGAACTCCAGATGCGAACTGGGCTGCAATTTTGGCAGCAATGGCGGCCGCTGCTGCTGCAGCATCTGATGCGCTTTTGACATCCTTTGTGGTGCTAGGTGGAGTGGATTTATCGTCGTTTGTGGAGGCAGGTTGGTCCCACTTGCTCTTGGAGGACATTGAGGATGATGGTGGTTTGAGGGCAAGACGCGTCGATATCAAACGGGAGTCGGATTGGGTGATGTATATTGCCACTTTTTTTAAATATATTTAGCCCAACGTGTTCAAGGAAAAGATACGACAAGACGAGGAACATCAACAGGTTTTTTTGACTATTTTACTTGGTTGGACTCGGACGCGCTAATTGGGGGACTCGGGCCAAAACTCATCAATAATCAATTGATTCCATCATGATTTCACTTGTTGGATACAAGCCCCAGGCTGTTTATTGGTAGACTTGAAATGATAAATAGCAAGTGATTTTCAAAGTTGCGCGCTAATTCAGCCATGGGACATTTGTAGCCCGTGGGAAATTTGCTCAACGTTGTACAGAGATTCCTTGTGTTCTCAATCATCATGACAACGTCCTACCCACCACCAACAACGTCCGGCAAGCGTACACGGCCACTCACTCCTCGTCGTTCATCGACTTCATCTGTCGCCTCTGGCTCTCTGTCCCCGTCGACGACATCACCTGAAACGAAGATTGCTCGATCTTCAAGATCACCAGATACTTCATTCTCAAACGACGGTGGCGACAGACCGATTATATGTACTCTTCCACCAACGTGTAATCGACGTCCCATCACGTTGACAAAGAAAGAGTTGGAGAGACATTATGCCAAATATCATGCACACGTATGCGAACAGGTCGAGTGTGGATGTGTGTTTCCAGAAGCCAGATTCTTGGAATTGGTAAGTGTATTTTCAAAAAAAAAAGAAAAAGGCTTATCTACGTGACTTTTATGTAGCATCAAACAGAATGTCATGACCCCTTGGCAGCTGTACGCAAAGAACGCGGGGAGAAGATCGTATGTTCCATCTCTTACCCCCTTCCGCAGTTGATAATATTCGATTGATAGTTTGGATGTATGGTGACGACATGTACCCGGACTTTTGTATCACCAAGAGCACGTCGTCTACACTTGATCGAAGTACATAAATACCCAAAAGAATTCTTCTTCGCTGTGACAAATAAAGGCATCGGCGGTTTGTTGAGGAAATGGGGTGAAGGTGCAAGTATGATCAGAGGGAATTGGAAACCGAGGGACTTGGAGAAGAAGGAGGAGGAGGGTGATAGGATGATACTACAGAACACAGATGAGGATGACAAAGGCTCGAGTGAAGAAGTCGACATGGAAGAATTGGAGAAAACACCCAAGCCAGGTGTGCGGCCTTTGCATCCCGACGACAGTCTCTCGAGGTCCGGGGAGACCAGATCGAATGTGAGTGCAGATGTTGATGTGCTTGCTGAAGGGATGTCTTCCCTTGCGCTCATACCAAGCTCGATTCGATTTGGTCGTGGCAGTCGAGGTGGAGGATTGGGAACAAGAGGACGAGGCAGAGGTTGGAATCCCCCGAGTGATGCCGGAAACATGAGCACAGTTGGTTCGGCTACTGATACAAGACAAGCAGGTGGGAAAGAACGGGGAGGGAGAAGGGGGAAGGGACATCATCGAGTTGGTGCGTCCAACGGGACTGGGATGGAGATGGATGTGCCATCTGGAGGAGCAGGCAACGTTGTTTTGCTGTCTCCCGAGGGTGCTTCCAGAGCTGGACGAGGCCGTGGATCCAGTCGTGGTAAGAAGGAAGACCGAAGTCGCTGAATTTCTGTGTCTGAGTGTGGGCACTTGCTTGGTTGCACATGTGTGTACAATACTGGCCCAAGTTTTGAATGAATCAACATATTGCACTACATTGTTTCAACATTGCACTGCATTGGTATTGATGTGTTACATTGTCCCTGATAGTACGTCTCGACGTCAAAAGTACAATGAACATTGTTACCGGCCATCAAAACGTAATTTGGCAGCAGGAACAATAGAAACTTTGTTGTCTTTTGTTCCTTGCGCTTATAAGCACGGTCTGCGTCTTCCAGTCGTGCAATACTGCAGAGCAGTACTCGCAGAATATTTTTTCTAGTCTGGTACTACCCCTACGCACTCATATTTACTCGCAGGTGCTCGCCGATACTAGGATGCAGGGAACCCGGTATTCGTTTCTTTCCAGGCCTCCTCCTCAAAAGAAACGGACTCGAAAAGTCCCTCCTCCACTCATCTGTATTCAGTCTGCGCCTAGTCTATGGCGTACGAGTAGTATTGCTGCTTGGGCCGCCCTCGTTCAGCCAGGTTCCCCTGCTCCGAACTCTCCCTTGATCTCGTATGCCATATCATCTCCAGCTCCAGCATCTGCTCGGGACATGGACGTTGGACTTGGCTGTCCCTCGATTTTCGTCGACATGCCACTGAGCGCCTCCGTCGTCAAAATGCCCCTCTCGCCGTCTCCATCCAAAAAGCGTTCGACAACAAGACGTATCATTAAACGCTTCCGTTCACTCGGGGGTCTTGTGTCTCGTCCAAAGCCATCATCAACGCCTGTCGGCGCCGAGTGGACAGCCAAGGGCAAGTGTGGTCACGTGCGACCGCCTTTGTCGACTGCACACGACCTCGCCCTGATGCAGTTTTTTGCTGGTGGTTCTATGGAAAATAACGTCCGCATGCTTATGGCGGCCAGGGCACATGAAGGAGGAGGAGTAGAGGATGTATTCAGGGATGAGAAAGGCAGGATTTGGATAGACAAGGATGAAGAGATGGAGTGTGCTCATCTTCTCGGCGGCGATGTTGATGGAGATGAAAAGTCTGTGGAGGGAGGGACGGTTGGTTTAGTAGATAGTTCTGATTTATGTCAGACGGTGGCAGGACGGAGTGTGCTTTCAGTGCCGCCTCGTCGGAAGAAACACCTTGACAGACCGAGATTCCTGGTAGACATGGCTGTATTTGGTCCCCGGTCGCCCGAGTGATGGGATGTATTTATAGAGTTGATATGTTGTAGATCAAACGATCATGTCATCTCCGCGAGTGAAAAGGACATACTCTGGCCATTCTCGCTCCTTCCTCATCTCTCTCTCAAAAGATGACAACTTGTCTGAGCCAGAGTCCTATTCCTCTCTTCGCATGCGCTGGGGCGTTGATTTCGAGGAGCACGACAGCGTCCTCCCGCCCAACATGATGAACAACCTCAAGAGCATCACTGAGCTCAGGTCCAAAGGCGAGTCCCGCCGCTTTCTCGACCAGGCAGGCTATCTCCTTGAGGGCATGGATCCCTCCAACAGCTCTGCCCTCAAAAGATCCAGGTTTGCCCTTTTAATTCCTGCCTATCCTTGCTCATCGCCTCCAGTGCCTCCGACATCACAGCCCAGCTCTGCGACCCTGACTTTGCCCGCAAGGCCAAGGCAGCAGACTTTTACCACAAGTCTTGGCTCGTCTTTCTGAAAGCCGGCGCAGGTACAGGCCAGGACAAGGTGATTCGTGTTTCCCTCTCGCCTTTCCCGTACAAACCCTTTCCTATAGATCCTCGACATTCTCCTTATATTCCTCCTCGCCCTCATCGCTCGTAATACAGATACCCTCCTCGACCTGCTATCCCACGACCATACCAGCGAAAACCAGCTCACCCGTATCCTCTTTTTCCTTCTCAGGACTTCCGCCGACACGGACCCCCTCTCTCTGGTCACCGATTCCACCGCAACAGATCGAGACTTTCGACGCATCGGCTTGACAAAAAAAGACAGGCTCACTGTAGGCTTCTCCATCTAGCTTCACCTTAACTCCCTCTCTGAATCAATCCTTGGGAACAGTTGTCCACTATATACTCCACAATATCCACTAAATCCAATCTATTTCCCTCAGAAACACAGGTGCGTCCCTCTTTTTCGTACCCTCCTTTCACTGACTCGTCCAGGTCACATCCCCCCTTTTAATCACAAACATCCTAACACTCCTCCCACCCTCTCTTCTTCTCCCCAAACACCTCCCTGACCTTCTTCACTCTCTCTGTTCTCTCATACATGCCTCTTTCCCGCCGAATGATCCTTTGGCGTTTCTTCGACATGAGTCTTTGTCTTCCGACAAAGACCTAGCGGAACCCCCGTTTGAATCTATCACTCGTCATCTCCAGCTACTTGATATGTATCTTCTAGCCCAATCATCCTCGACCACCGATCTGGACAAAGCCAGAGATGACTGGTTCGTTGATGGTTTGGTGGCTGTTGGCGTTTGTTCAGACATGATTTTGCGTCGATCTGTGTCGTCGACGATCAACTCGGGTAGCCTATAAGACCATTTTCTGAAGAATGTAAAACTGATGAATGTTGTTTTTTTTGTTTCAAAGCATCGGAATGTCTGAACATTCTCCTTAGGGTATTCGTCAACCTCACGCATGGTGATTCGAACTGGGCACAGGGCTTCATTGCTAATGAATTTGCAGTGGGTTTGATAGTGAGATTGATATCGTCGTTGTCTTCTACGGAGGATGAAGAACACAGCGACGTTTCGCAGCGGTCTGCGGCATCCTCTGCCTCCCCCTCTTCTTCTCACCATCAGCAACAACATGCATGGGACCGTCAATGTCTCGCTTTAGGTTTATTGACAAATTTGGTACAGAGTGTACCTAGATTCAAGAACGTATTGCGTCGAACGAGTAGGTCTTTCTTTTAATATACCACCGTCATAGATACACAACACTGATTTGAAATCAAAGAGCTATCGACTAAATGCACGTTCTCAAAGCCGGGATGTGCAAAGAAATGTCAATGTCCTTTTGGTTCCCACCAGATTGGGGCACTGGAGGTTCTTGCTGGGGTGTACAATGCGCATTCGAGCTTTTGTCTGTTGTCGTCCAACGAGAAATCACCGTTGATGGAGGATCATGGTAACACGACGACGACGACGCCCCTTATTTTGAGTACACTTTCTCTTTTGTTTGGGATTCTTATGTCTTCTCCTCAAAATCAGTCTGTCCTGCTTTCTTTGATTGAGGGTGATGATGATGATGAGAGAAGCAAATTGGAGAGATTGGTTCGTCAAGCGAAAGAGTTTGTTGTTTTGTGTGCAGATGAGGAGGAAGGGGAGGAGAAGGAGAAGGAGGTGGGTTCTGGTTCTGGTTCTAGGATGACAGCACGGGGTGGGAAGAAAGAGATGAGAGAGGTCGTGAGTGTGTTGGAACGTTTGCGTGATGAATGTCGAAAAGGGTGATGGGATACTTGTTACGGTTTATGGAGTGAGTTGTAGGAGAATGACGGATGGTAATAAATGTGAGGGAAAGGGAGTTTGTGGAAACAGTGGGAGAGAAGCAAAAAAATTTTGTGTGTGTGAAAAAAAAAAACAAGGTTGGAATTGTGGAGTGAGGTAGGTGTCCCTTCAGAGTAAGAAAAAATTTTGAGGGGTTATCAGCAGGAGAGAGTGTGTGTGTGAACTCGGAGAGACGTCAAATTGACGCACTGAACCAAAAACAAAAGACATGCTAAAAAAGTGTGTATAGACAATCGGATCGCCTTGCTTGTACACATGGCAAGCACCGAGGGAAGACAAGTCTTTTTTCGGCCCTTCGAAAAACAACAACAAATGCAGGCCGTTTGCAACCTGTATATACATTAAGCGCTGCGTTGACTGGTTTACAGGGATAAGAAAGTTTTTATACTTTATGTCTGAGGATAAAGACTCTGGTGAACAATGACCAAAGTTACTCATAGACTAAAGAAAGGGCAATGAGTAAAGAGCACATCGTCATCAACACCTGGATCAACAAATTGGCAATTGTAAACTTGATAAGCATTAACATTAACAGTAGGTATTTTCACACTCAACACTCCGTAGTCAGGTCTCTTAACGTTGTCAGAGACAACATGTTCTTAGGACAGAATGAGTGTAATAGACATTTAACATGTACTGCTTGCTTGACCATCTGAGACAGCAATGGTTGCGGGGAGCATGGTGACGAGAGCCAATAGAGGCGGCCATTGGTCCGCCTTGACCCTCGTCCTGCACACCCTCCGAGACCACCTCTACTATCACCACCACTGCGACCAATGCCCCGTACACGCTGCAGCGGGGCACAATCACCATGGCTCAGTGGTCTTCGAGGAGGCATTGACAATCCATAGGCAAAGCTGACGAGACATCGAGCCATAAACCTGTTTATATAGCCAGTGAAAACGTGCAAACGCCAGACCTCAAGCTGACCAATCCGCAGCACACTTCTACTTCTCAATGATCGCAGCTGAAGCGCAGCAATAAGAAGCTTGGATGTCATCCGACTCTCGTAGGACGGCAGTTTTCGTATGAGAAAAAGGCTTTCCTGGGGTCTTCTGACCGGACCCTTTTTACTCACTTAATAAATAGATATTGAGAGATTGAATAATGGCGAAAAAGATTGCGTCATGTGTGAAGTGAGGTTCGGTAATCGGCTCGGTAATCGCAAATAGGTGCGAACTGAAGACAAGTACTCAATAGAGGCATCTGGTCACGCTTTTCTTCTGGAATTCTTCAATAAGGCTTGTCCTGACTAGAATAAGTGCTTCATTCTCATGGTCCAAAGAGCTTGCGAAAGGCAAGACTTGTAGTAGTAACATCATCTCATCTGTCAGACACAATAACATCGCCGAAGACCTAAGGTGGTCAACATGAAGTCACATCCTACATAGACCTAGAAACTGCTCACGTAGATTTTGTCTTCAGTCTATCTCTAAATTACTCATCGAGCGCCACATGCAAATCTTGGTCCCCTTCCTCACTCGAGTCTAAAAAGCACTGTTCAATAGCAGGTAAATATGAATTCATCTTCCACATTTGATCCAAATTCATCTCCATGAGATCAAAAGCAAGTGCGACAACCGGTTCGTGCGATGATGGAGTCACATTTTCTTG
>Ga0153934_1000067_pt1 | contig 25508 bp, 27 predicted proteins | sample TSNJ018MetaG_FD_104708 | JGI IMG/M metagenome (GOLD analysis project Ga0153934, IMG submission 104708) | Attine ant fungus gardens microbial communities from New Jersey, USA - TSNJ018 MetaG | ecosystem: Host-associated > Fungi > Mycelium > Unclassified | place: USA: New Jersey, Wharton State...
ATCGATGGCGTCTTTAGTAGACTTGACGCGCGCGAGAAGTTGTTTTTCCGGACTTGACATATTCATTGTTGAAAATGAAGACTTGGATACGGCAGGAGGTGCAGGATAATTGTCGATATGTTCGAGAAGATCACTCAAAGCGGTATCACAACTCTGGATGCGAGAGTTGAGCCCAGACAACCGTTCTAAATGCTGGATTTGTTCTTTAGCAACATCGAGCTCAGCTTGAAAAGACTGGAAAACCGCATTGGTCATCTTATCTGAGGGCAAAAAATCAACCTCGTTGACTAAATCCGTCAATTCTTTCCTCAAACATCTCGTCTGGTCACTGGTCGGCAAGATATTAGACGAACTAGCAACATCTTCTAGTGCAAGGGCACTCAAACGTCTCCTGAGCATAGAAACACGGGTCTCAAATTCCATTGATTCCCGAGAATGAAGTTTAGGTGTGATTGATGGCACCTCATGTGTGAAAACATCTGTAAGGACCATTGAATGAGATTTTCCCAGAACTACATAAAACTACATACCTTGGGCGTCTACAGGAACTAGCAGATTGTGAGCCTTTTCTGTCTGAGCCTGGCTTTCAAGAGTCTTAAGGGCATCAAGTTTGTCATGATACTCTCTAAGAAGATCCTCAAGGTCCCGTCTTTGTTTCTCCAGATCGGACACAGTCCTCGCAGTTTGCTCGGCCGAGGTTTTTTGTTGGTCTAGCTGCAGCCTCTTAGTCGACACCAACTCCTCTTGCAACTGTTGAAGCTTCAACGCAAGTTCATCTCGTTCCTTCTGCACTTGCAACCATTGTGTCTCCATCGTTGCGGAATATTGTTGTTCCAGACGTAGTCGTTCACCTTGTGCCTCTTGTTTTTTGGCAAGTGCTCTCTTCTCTGCTTCAACTCTCTCCTGCTCCAATCTATACCTCTCCGCCTCCGCTTCTGCTAACAACTTTCTTTCTTGTTGTATGCGAGCTTCCTCTGCCAGTCTCGCACTCATTTGTCTTTTCTCCTCTTCTCGCAAGCGTTTACTTTCCTCCTCTCGCTTCCGCTGCTCCTCTTCTGCTTGTTTTCGTTCTGTCTCTTCTCTTTTTCTTCGCTCTTTCTCTCGCTTCGCTTCGTCCAATCGGAAAAGCCCGGTTCGAATGGTTTGGTCCAGCTCTTTCTTGAAAGAGGCAATGTTTTCAGAATATGTGGTAAAACGCAGCTCTAGGTCATCCACAGAACGGACACGCATCATGTAGAGCGTCTCACGTATGGGCTGATCGAGAGTAGTTGAAAGTATTTCCATCCTCCGCAACTGTTCTCGGTGCAATGGGAATCGTTTAATGATGCTCTTACGATGAATTAGCGAATATTCTTCAACCTCTTCAAGAAGGCCATTGAGCAGGTCGAGATTACTTCCATCTTTCGTGAGTTGTTCCGTACGAATCTTCCACTTATTCATTTGTTGGTTGACATTGTAGATTTGGGCAATTGTCTCTGCGATGTCACTGTCGAGATCCTTAGACAACCGCGCAAGAGCGAGGTGATGGCTACACCTGACAAGGCCATCAATTTCTCCTCCAAGCCTCATGGAGAACGAGTTACAATCAGCTCGGACAGCAGCATCAACAGAAAGGAGGTCAAAATGGAATTTATGGTCACGGATGAGCGCATCATCCAGATCGAGAGACAATGATCGTTGCCTGTTAGAGCCTAGTGATGTAGAGGGCGACTGGCGAGCGACAAAAGGGATCTTGAAGACAATTCCTTCAGTAAAAGCTTTGACCTCAGTTTGGAGGCAGTCCACCTCGCGGTCGAAAATAGTCACTCTGTCAGTCATAAGCTTTCGATCAGTGTGTGCCAAAATGCCCTCGAGGGTTGAACTTGAGCGAATCTTCGCATCCTCGATACGTAACTGGAGCGCGTGACACTCCTCACGAGCGGAGATCATGGATGAGGCCTGATGCTGCAAAGCAGCCAGCATATCCAACATGTCGTTGCATGCCAAAGCAACACCCTTCAATAAAGCGATTTTCCGTGTAAAATACTCTCTAAGAGGAGTCTCTAGACGTTGTGATAGTAGAATGTAAGGACGCTCGGCCTCGTTCACGATAGTTTCTCTGACCATCGCTAACTGCTTTGCGAAATCAAGAGGTGGAAGGATCGAATCATCTTCGACTGATATGGCTGGGCTTTCGGGAGTCAATGGCAGATTATTGTGAAATGTGTCTTGACGCCATCGTGCCTGTTCCATAACCTCTTTGACCTGTAGACTGAAGTCACAGAAACATTGTCTGATCGTCTCAATGCTGGAAGCAATTTTTCGAGCCTCTCGCAAATGATCCAACTTATCAAGCATCTTTTGGAAAGCAACCTCCACCAAATTCTTCATTCCCCACAATTGCTGGAATTCAGCCATAGCCTGACTCCTGTACTCTGGATCTTTGACACCTGATGCATCAAAAAGAACCAACGACGTTTGCAGCTCTGGAACAATGGCATCCGTGCGCTTCAGAGCTGCTGTAATTTCTTCCGACAAAGGGGGCCAGAGCGCCAAGAACACACTATGACGACTAGTTTCCAGGCAGCGTTCAGTGCTCAGATCGGGCGCAGAGCCATCACCGTTAATGTTGGACACCCCAACCTCCATTTGCTTCTGGAATGCCTTCAAGTTTCGTGACATTTCAATAGCATCTTCCAGTGCAGTGTCAAGCTTCTGCACTGCCTCAAACATCTTCTGATACTGTTTGGCAGAGATGCTAACTCTACTGACCAGGTCAATGGCTGATTGAATTTCTGTGGCTAGCATTTGGGCAAGGCGTAGATTGAACTCTTGCTGATCCTCAAAGAGAGGATGGGTAGGACGAGGGAAAAAGTGAGGCGTGGTCACAGGATTGACCCTGACCGACAATCGTTTAAATAATACATCTGCACGCGACATAAACGAATTGCATTGTCTTTGAAGTGGATGGTGAAGTTTTGCTGTCTCAATTTCTTCAAGAAGATTCTGCGCTGTCGTTTGATCCTTCGTTGTCTCAATGTGGATTTCGTCGGCTCTAACATGATATCAGCGACCAATTGAAGGCAAGTCTGAGAAATCAACATACTTCCGCCATTGCATTACTAGGTTCATGGCAAATTTACCAATCTGCTCCAGCTCGATGATTCCTTTTTCCTCGAGACGATCCTGTTCATCCAAGAGCTCCTCCGGCACAGGCGTTCGACTCAGATCAATTAATTTATCTAGAGCCTTGCCCGCTGATGCAATTCTGCCATGACGGAGAGCGGTAACACGACTTCCGAAATGGGCCGCATCACGCGACAACATTTCCGCTAATTTGAAACGAGCACTACGAGAGAATGTAGCGGAATTTACATTTACCGAAGAATCGGATCCAGCGGAAGCGAAAGAGTTGACCGAGCCACGTCTAACAAGAGAAAAATCATCCTTGACTGGATTGTCGTAGACGGAGGTACTCCAACGGGCACGATTCGTTATGAAATGAGTCAAATCGGCAATAATCATCCGGCGCTCGACCCAAGCAGCTGATCGATGTTCTTCCCATGTTAACCTAGTCGCCATTAATTCAAGTGATGCTGAATGCTCTCGGAGTAATTGCAACAATTTGTCAAGCGAAAAGATAGTCATGAGAGTTGATTCTATAACGTCGGTATCCTGTGGAGAGAGGTTCCGATGTGTGGCCGCTTTTTGAGCGCAGTTAGTGCCGTAAGTGCTTCGCAGTACACTGAAGCTTACCCTTGGTTAATTGCCTCAGCTTCTCTAGCTCGGCTGTATCAAATATCTCGGTTTCCTTGTCAACGCTATCGTGCTTTGCAAGCCATTCCTCGAGGGCGGCACGTGAAGGAAGTTCGGGCACGACCTCTACAGAGGCGCGAACCGCTTCAAGTCCAGCAAAAACCTTTATGACAGGCATTTCTTCCAAGTACTGAGATAACAAATGTTTGTGACCAACCAAAAATCAAATAATGTAACACACCTTTATCCTCTCCTCGATCCAGGGCTTCTTTTCGCTGAAGGCTTGTAAATCAATGACTTCATGAGATTCTAGTGCTTCTTCTTTGGTCTGCTTCTCTAGTTTTGCAGTTGGAGATGTGCCTTTCGATGGCACGGTCAGTGTTGCAGTGTTTGAAATGACAAAAGTATCCGAATCCTTCTCTGGATACGACGATGTGTTTGCGGTGTTTGACATAGCTTCGAAATCGGGGATGAGTAAATAAGAAGCAACGGTGTAAAGAGTTCAGAGCTGGGTTATTTGCATGTCCTGTGCGCTTGAAAATTAGCGACAGGAGGGTATACAAAAAAGAATGCTGAGACTTGAAGGGATCAAAGGATAAGCCAGGCGTGAGAATATAACTTGCGCCATCACTTTCTGTTTGCCGCAACCGAAACACAACCGAAACACTTACTAGGTGATTTGGTGCTTTTGAATCAGTTACTCAGCGCTTCAGCCGCTTTTGGATATATCATACGTGCCATAGCTCCAGCACTCGTTCATGGACCCTGCAGAGTCCCGTCCTCTGAAGATGCATCCCAACGCTTCAATTTGAGTTTCTCTATGTGCTACTACAGACCCATTCGCAACTTTGTTTCCTACCAAGCTACAGCATCAGAGAAGATTCCCAACGCCTAAGAAGGTCGTAGCTTGTGTCCTGTCGAAAAGAATTTAGCATGGCATCCGTCTGATTAGCGTGTTGAGGCAATAAGGATATCCGGCCGTGTAGATTGATTATCCTAGTGCTATTTTACACCTTGTTGTCTTTCCCTTTTCCACCACGAAGCATTGTACACGTTCTTACTTGCTCAGCATGTATGTGTGATATCCCTGAAGCATTGAAGCGAAGCTTGTCAACGGAAGAAAAAACAGTGTTGTCGTTATGGAAGAATACCTGTCACAATGTAAATATCATAAATCCCCTTGCCAGGTAAGGCTACTACATCAAAATCAGATGGTATATGTTATAGTACAGTAAAGGTATAATTCAAAGTACAGGCTGCAACGAGAGCGAGTTAGAGCACAAAGCATACAACAGACCAGTGAGAAGTAAAAAAGATATCAATCAGAGTTGCGGACAAAGGGTAAGAATAATTTTTTTAAAACTTGCCACCACTTTCGTTTCTTTTGTTGTAGCGTCGGGGTACCTTTGGAAAGCCTGGAGGGTTTTTTTAACTTAGACTTGCGTTTGTCGGGGTCCTCAGGCTTCAGAGGCAACCTTCACGGGTCGATACAATGAAGAAATCTACATATGAAACTTGGAATAATACTCACCGGTCAACATATACAGTATAGTCGAGTTCTTTTCTCAGACCTGCAATAGCTTGAGTTATATATTGCTCATATACGAGCCTAATGTCGTTGGGCACTTGGATCTTTCTACGCCACATGGCCACACTGTTTCCACTTTTTGACGGGAGCAAAACAAAGACAATGACTTGGGTGGCTGGATCGTAGAATACAACAGATTCTTGCATGGTCTTGTCCATTGTTGCTTGAAGCTGGTCGAATGTCAGCCAGTCAAAGACAGGCTGATTAGGAAGTTCTGGTAAATGAAAACCAGCATTGACGATAAGTGCCCCACGTTCTCTTGACTGCAAGAATTTGTGAAGCTAGAAATTCAAAATCGAGTCAGTTAAGTTCTCACATTCAGCATGACTAGCGCGCACTCCAAAAGTACCAAGCTGACGCGAAAGTTTCTCCATCCACGATAAGAGTTGTGAAACACGCTCATCCTTACCTGGAGGAAATGTCCAGTGGATCCGATCTTTTGCCCATCTTACTTTGCCGAACAATGCTTGCTCCACAGGTTTTAACGCTCTACCGTGAGACTCCACGAATTCAGTAGATATATAATTGTTCATGCTATTCCTTGATTTTTCCTGATGCAATGATGTAGCGGTATCTTGGTATGCATACGCTAGCGTCTCGGAGGGCATCGAATATGCGGTATTGTCGATCTTACAACTCCATGGGTCATGTTTTGGTTTTTCATCATCGTTGTTAGACTTGTCTTCTTCGTCCACCTCTTGAATTGCACCCCAGCCGTCATGTTGCCCCCACGATGACTCAAATTCATGACTTTTGCGTGGTACTGGATTATCAGTCAATGTGACAGCATGAGGGTACCTCGAAGAGGTACCTTGTGTCTGATGTTTCTGTTCATGTCTGAGCAATTCGTTGAGGATTTGAGAATGCTGTAGCTTCCCTTACCGTAAGGTTCTCTGGAGGATCAATAATCATCTCGGATGTACCCCAAGTTCCCTGATTGATGCCCCAATTATCAGTCTCCTGATGATCCCAGCCACTTGAACTGGCAACCCATTGGTCAGGATTGGAGGTGGTCCCGCCTTTATCCCTGCCTTGGAAGGTTTCTCCTGACTTGTCGGACCATCTACCTCCTTTTGACTTACCGTCCCATTCGCTTCCTTTTGGCCTGGTATCCCAACTGCCTCCCTCTGTTCTGCCGCTCCAACTACTTTTGCCTTTCTGGATGCCACTAGACTTATCATCCCATCCGCTTTCCCAACCATCACCTCCTTTTTCTCCCCATCCACTATCACCTTGAGCTCCCCACCCTTCCGAATGTCCATCAGCGTACCAATCATCTTGATTGTTCCACTCGTCGTCAGAATTGGTCTCCTCACCCTGGCCACCAGCCCAGTCCTCCCAGTTTTTGCTCGTTGGTTCGTGGTGTTGATTTGACTGAGCGTGAATTTGATGCCGATGCAACTGCTGATATCGACTATTCAAGTCGCTCTTTCTCTTCAATTTGTGATCCAAACTGACATTACTGCTCTGAGGAATCATCCAACCACTCGCACCCGGCTGAGTCCACCCAGTACTATCTCCTTGGTGGCTTGAACCGCTCGCTTTTGGAGGATCAGCATATCCCCCACTCTGAGAGGAATTAGGCCATCCGGCTTGAAGAGAGTAGTTACCTGCAGCGGCGGCCTTTCTAACATCCCTTTCTATCGCAGCTGCCACAACAGCATAGTCATCCCGGCTCCCAAATCGATGATGAGATGCGTGAGCAGAAGTTGGTGTTCCTTTCGCCCAAGTTTTCCACTGCTGAGCAGTGAGGGTTGATTTGGATGTGGCGCTTGCAGGAGGAGTGACCTCCAACGGGGCTGGCAGGGGCCTGGACTGAGATGTAGTAGGTAATTTCATGTTTTTCCGAGCCTGTTCGCTAGCCGACGTGTACTTCTGTGTCTGTATTGGTGCCTGTGGTTTTGATTTTTGCATCGTCATCCCCGCAGCTGTGAATGTCAACGACTGCGGATCAACGTAGATTGAAGTTTGTGAAGGCGACGTAGGTACGATACGTGATGTTGCATCGCTCGGAAGTGACTCGAGATTATGACCTGGATGAGATTTCTGGAGATACGGACTATCCAACATTGTCTTATCGTTGAATGTAGTTACCAAGGGGTCAGTCGAAGCTGATAATGGACGTGGACGCTGTGGGTAAGTTAAAGACGAATAGGTTGGGAGGAGTTGAAGTGTTGGGTTAACTGCAGAAGATTGGCCCCAGTCTCCATCCACTGCCATTTCTCCCCATATAGCTGGATTTGACATTTTCCTGTCATCGGGTTGACGCTGTTCAAATAATCCTATCAAGGGTCATTGCAGAAAGATCTCAACGAGTTCACTGAAAGTTGGTGCGAACCTTTCTTCGAAGTATCAAAGGTCACGACCTTGATTGGCTTGTTTCCTCCGCCCTTGCCCGGCTTCCCATCATCCTTCCCTTTCATCCTCGCTTTCTTCGCCATATAATTCAGGAGCTTTAATTTTCGGTCCGGTCGTCGAAATTAATCACAGCTAGAGGGGTTGTTTCAATTGATAGAAAGTTCAGGGGTCCCTGTCGAGTAGATCCAGTTCAAAACAGGCGTCAAAGAAACTTTCTGTGGACCATCCTCTGCACGAGGCATAGAGATATTTAGAATTCATTTCTGTTCGACACACATGCCGTGAGACAGCTGACATGACATGTCCATTCTATTCGAACTCTAAAGATTGAACTCACATATCCTGTATTTCCAGGACACGGACATCTTAACCACTATCAACAGTCGATAATAAACAACCTGGAAGGGCATCCTTGCTAACATCTTTTTTTTCGGAACGCCGAACCGAGGATAGCTCTCATGTTCCAGCTTACTAATCCAGATTATAATTAGCAGAACCAGAACAGATATACATAGATCATTACTAAGAATAAGATTGGTAGTGCCAAAGACCCAAAATCAAATATTGGTTATTTCTTCCGCAGCGGAATCATGCAGTGACTATGTTTGAATTAGCAATAATGGGTAAGAATACATCATCATCCAAACTTCAAGGCTTGTATGCTGCTAGATTGACTCTGATTGGTATTTGTGATCCACTAAACCAGTCTCTTCAAAACAGCTTGGAGAACTTCTTGAGTCGAGCTCTTGCCCTTTAAATCGGGTGTCAACGTAGTCCCTTCTCTGAGTACTGCATCTACAGCTTCATCTAGCCTGTTTGCACCGTTGGTGTATCCAAGATGACGTAGCATGAGTGCCGCAGAGCGGATAGAAGCCAAAGGATTTGCGATACCCTTTCCTGCGATGTCAGGGGCAGAGCCGTGAACACTATAAAGAGGAATCAACCTTCATCAGGTACAACAGAAGCTAGACAACTCACGGTTCACCCATCACAAAGTCATCACCAGCATTTACCGAAGGAATGAGACCAAGGGAACCGACAAGAGCAGCAGCAGCGTCCCTTTGATACTATTAGAAAGTACTGGGGAGGGATTGCTCTACTCACGAGATGATATCTCCGTATAAATTAGGAGCAACCATAACATCAAAGACCCTAGGATCCAAAGGTGAGTACAGCCAAGATATATGCATGTGAGTACCACTGCCTACTCGGGTTCCCGAAACAAACTTTACAGTGGTCAATGATCAAACCACGATCAAAGTTCAACAAACACACCGATAGACAGCGCTGTCAACAAGTTGTTCGGCAATGGTCACATCATTATATTTGCCGTCCATTTCCGGCAGACTAGGAACACCTCGGACGGTCTCCCTGAACAGACCATCGGATACTGAAAGAACGTTTGACTTGTGGATGATTGTGAGATGCTGGAATCAGAAAAGTGTTAATGTCTATTGGTGCAGACTCGCGATTGTCGAACCTTGCGAGGGCGAGCTTGAGCAAGTTTGAATGCCAATAGTCCAATTCTCCTGGATGCACGTTCTGTAATAAGTCGGGTTGCACGTGCTTCTTTTCCGTCTTCTCCAACAGATAATGTTTCTTGTTTGACATACTAACCACCCTAGATGAGATCCAGACATATGTCTACTAAGAGGACTCACCAAACATTCGGTGTTCTCGCGAACGACAACCAGATCGACTGATGGCTTTGAGCCAGGATCAAGAGCGACCTAGAAGCAATTAGAACGAGGATTACAGAGTCGACATGTAGATCAGACATACAGAGGTAACTGGGCGGACGTTCGCATACAGATCGAGCTCTTTCCGGAGGGCGACGATGGGAGAAGAATACCCAACGACCTTGTGTGAAGGGGAACTGCAGCATATGGACAATGAAGTTGCGAGGATAATGACGGACTCATGCATACCTCACAGAACCAAAAAGTGCACAGTCACACTCTGAATGTAAGACACTATGGGTCAGCAGTCAGCAGCCAATAGTTACTACGGTCTCATGTTTCACGCACTCGACGGTTTCCTGTGGTAGTGCTACACCTGTTCTCGTAAAGGTCTCCCAACCAGCAGCAAGATCAATGAATTCAGTTTTTGGAATGTCAGAACCCAGCGCCTCAATAGCTTGGCGGGCTGCCTGTAGCCTATGAGCAATCACAAACTACAAAGGACGTGGTCGGGACACACCGGAATGACCTCTTTGCCAATTCCATCTGCCGGTACGAGGCCAATCTTCAGGGAAGACCTGGCAGCTGTTGAAAGTGACCTCGTCGCCGTACGAAACATTTTGAACTTTGTCAAGGAGATGTAGAGTAGGATCACCGCAACAAAATTTAGTAAAAGCAGGATGCCGTATCACCCGGAGGCCCGACGGCCGAAAATCACACACAATAATCTAAGATCTCGGGCTGGTCTGGAGTGGTAGGACAAAATCATGGATGGGCGTGTTAAATTCAGTATTCTAGTTTGCAAGGAGAAGGTGCCTCACCCTTGCCGATGCCAACTCGCTCAGAATTGACCTAAAAGACATTTCTTATGTGTGACACTAGGATGTGACGCGACGCGACGCGTTGGCCTTTCGCGTCATACCAATCTCTTGATGATGCTTCCAAACTCATCTACTCGCGCCATTCTTGATGACCGCCTTAATTTTGAAGTTACACCGCTCGGTGACCGACAATGTCGCTTGCTCAATCCGCCTAAATCTGCTCGAAAGCGGCCAGTCAAGACAAATATTCCAGATAAAAGCCGGAAGAAGGCGAGAACAAGCCACAGTACAGATGAGACTTTGGAAGAAGATACTGAAGAGGAAGATCCAAATTCCTTGGACGCAAAAGAAGAAAAGTCCCTACCCCTTTCCAGGATACGTCGGCGTACTGTTTTTCGCGCACTATCCTCCTTTGCATCTACTTCGGCAAACGCAGTCAACACGCTGGAAGGTAAGAAACTATGGATGGCTAAGTTTAGTCAATATTTGATCGGTTTCCTACGCAGTTTCTACCAGACCCGTCCTTCAGACATTCGTTTCATCTCTGAAAAGCGATGTCTATACATTACAGTCATTGCGCACCAATCATTTTCTGACACCGCCTTATGCTTGTGCTTACTCCCATTGTACGTTCTTATCCCTCTTTATAATCAATAATTAGCTCATAGACTCTCAGCGGCGAGAAGGGGGGGTGTTCCATTACTTGCCGTTGCAACAGAAGAAGGCACTGTACATATTATCAACACTACAAGACGAAAACCATGGGATCCTGGTTAGTGTAGGATTTCTGAATTTCAATCGTTGCTCTGAAAACCACTTTTGCAGAACCAGATCGCGTTATTTTCCAACCACACGAAAACGGTATATTTGATGTCAAATGGGATAGAATGGATACCCATATTGTGACATGCTCGGGGGACCATTCCTCCCGCATAACTTCAGTAGAGAAGAAGGTGACAACACATGTTCTCCACGGACACACGAGCACTGTCAAGACAACATGTTGGGATCCTACCAACGATGCACTACTGGCGACCGGAGGAAGGGATGGACTAATTTGCTTATGGGATTTGCGAACCAGTACAACAACAATAGAGGGTGTTTCTGTGTTGGAACCCGTTATTGTGATATCAAATGCACATGGAGACCCTGCCAAGTCCACAAGACAAACCAAAAAAACAAATGTACCCGTGCCGAAGACTGTAACCAGCATCATATACCCCAAATCTCAGCCCTACGGGCTGGTTAGTAGTGGTGCAGCTGATGGGTGCGCTTGACTTAACACAAATAAACTAAGGAACTGACGTCACGTTAGAACACTTCGCTTTTGGGATCTGCGTAAACCGGTACCATTGCGTTCCACAAAGGTGAAGCCACCATCAGCACTTTATTCAACACCTCTAGACCCTACGACCACAAACGGATCCAAGCGACCACGGGGTATCATCAGTTTGGTTCAAGGATCTGGTCCAACTTCCGGCCTGGTGTTTGGTCTTGGTCACGATTCCAAGATTCATACCTATTCTCTTCCAGCTTTGACAGCCCAGCCAACTGGCCTCTCCGAAGAAACTATGCACACTTCCTCGTTTTACGTTGGCTTAGCATTATCACCCTGTGGCAGTTGGCTGGCTTGTGGCGCAAATAATCCCAGGTCAAGCAACTTCCTCTTTGAAGTCAGCGGAACTGGAAGATTAGGTACAAGCAATTACGGTCAACGTGCAGTCCAATTGCACGGACAAGGCGGAGAGATGGGTGCTGTCGATTGGGCAGATGGTTGTCTAGCAACTTGTGCTGACGATGGTACTGTTCGAGTGTGGCGCCCCGACATAGAGGCCTACCGACAATGCATGGAGAATCTCGACGAGGCACAGTGGGATTGGTGTTGGTCGAAGCAAGCAATATCAATATAGGATCTTACTATTGTATCTTTATTTCCTCTGGATGTGGATTTGATCTTTTATCAGATATGAAGTCTGGCTATTGCTCACATAAACATTGGCTCACCGATCGATGCAAAAAAAGTGAATTACAAGACATGATAAACCAGCACAGATAGTATCGATATGGGTAGTCTAGTTACAATGATGTGATTAGGGGTGAGATTCTATTTAACATTACTTCTGCTGAATAGCATGCACAAGCCTTAGAGAATGAGAATGAGCCAATGGAAACAATAAGACATTTGACGACGTACCAGTCTAGACCTTCTTCCAGACCTTCTCCCTTTTTCGCTGAACTTCCCCTGACACTCCATGGTCTTGTCTTCTCTCCACCAGCAAGTCCAAGCTGCTCACTAATGTCTTCTGGTTTCAAGGCACCCTCGATATCTTGCTTGTTACAGAATACAAGTAGGGGGACACCCTTCAGTTCCTCTTCGGCAAGCATTGTCAATAGCTCTGTCCGCGAAGTCCCTATCCGGGCATGGTCGGCCGAGTCAATGACATATATAATTGCTGACGTATTAGGAAAGTAGCATCGCCAGTAAGGCCTACTCAAAATCAGTATGGAATCGTTAGGTAGATAAAGCACCATGTACCGGATATTCGACTGGCCTCCAAGGTCCCATACTTGGAATTTGATGTTCTTGAACTAGAGGGGAGCTAGTCAACGGTGCCGATAGGCAGTAATATGGGAAACAACACTTACTTGAACAGTCTCCACATTAAATCCAATAGCTGAAGGACAAGACATCAGCACCGAAGAAGAGTGAAATTTTGAGAAACTGTGGGTGACATACTCGGAATTGTCGATACGACTTCGCCAATCTGAAATGTGACTCAGGATGACAGGCATTTACGAAGCTTGGTATACACCTACTTGTAGTCGGTACAGTATTGTAGTCTGAAAGTGGAAAATTGGCTTAGAAAAAGTGATACAGACAACGTGGCGTTACCTTTCCAGCAGAGTCCAATCCTAGCATCAAAATCCGTGCTTCTTGTTCCTTGGTCCATTGCACCAGTGACGTCAATGAATTGAACAGAGTAGATATTGAAAGACCCATGAATATGAAAAAGGGAATGAAGGAAAGAAGAGGCGAAATGCTGGTCTCTGGAACAGGCAACTTTTCACGTGCTTTAAGTCCTCAGGATGCGTGATTTGAATCTGTATCAGGAGGTTAATATTCAGGTTATACAGCTTGTTGCCTGTTTGAGGCACAGGGCATGTCTCAGATCGTCTGATTGTTCTGCTTTTGTATGTAAGCAGTATTTGAATATTGCCATAAAAATATCTTCATAAGTATTAAATCACTTCCATCACTGTCCATCACTCTTAGGAAGCCTCTCTTTCATGAATACTATACATCATGCTGTAGAAGACAAGGACTCACACCAACTACTTAAGAAGGGGAAAAAGAAGAAGGCTCCGAGAGATGGCATGGATGGGCAATTGGCAAAGGGCAAGGGTGATGACATCAAAGACAATGGGTCATCGCTATCAGTACACAGTCAGAAGAATGAGCAGAAGAACATCGAAGAAGCACCAGACCACTACGAGCCCAACCAGTCTGAAATCAGAGAGATAGAAAATAAAAAGAAGAAACGGAAGAGACATCCTCAGGATGACACGAGCCCTCAAATAACTAAACAAGCCCGGAAAGGTCAAGAAACGCAACAAGAAGCTCATAGCTCACCCGACTCAGCGATAGACAACGAATCAAGACCCGGAAAAAAGAAAAAAGACAAAAAGAAATCCACGATTCCCAAAGTCAAAACACTACTGGAAGACACCATCGACGAAAAACCAAAGAAACATAAAAACAGGACTGGATTTCCGAATCCAGAAGAGGATACAGACGAAATAGCATTTCCAGGTCAAGCAAAGAAAGGTGTCTTCCCGTATTAAACGAATTCCAGGTCATCTCTGTTCTGAACCGCCATCTAGCCCTCTCATACGCATTCCAACAATTTTACGAGCCAGATCTCTGGAAGTTCAACAAAGCAAAACAGAATTGGCTGGTCCGAAACCTCTGGAAAGCGAAAGCGGTGATTCGTCCCCCTTGGATCTATCGCTTCGACTTGGTCTTACGAGATGACTTAGATACCCGAGAAATATGATGGCCTAATAATCAAATATCTTTCTGCAGTTCAAGGGAAAGTTCGAGAGGTAAGCATCTGTGAGTCCTTCGTCCCGAGCGCCACTTAATTTCACAGAACCTCGTCAAAACGTGCCAGGAGGTCATCAAAGCTCAACCTCCTTTGAATGAGGAACAGGTGTCTCAACAGACCGGCGTCGGTCCTAGCGATCTTGTGATAGACGCAACTCATCTTCCAAAAGTCGACGAGAGAAAGGCCAGAGCGCAGGCCCTGCTTCAAGCTCTAACGTCGCAGTCTAATACATGACACATCCTTCACAAGTTGATTTGTTCTGCCCCTCTATATCATAACAAAACAGATATCCGGAAGCTTGTTCAGTTACTCTTCTCTCTTGGTTTTCTAATTTAATATTATCACACATCGTCATATAATCCCGATAGCTTGGTACAAAACACGCAGTCCCCTGATAGAATCTAAAAATGCCTAAATCTATAGGCAAAAGATATCACATGTAGAAACAGAAATGAAGCATGCGCCCGATCATATGAAGAAAGAGCCCTCAACTTCGCGCTCTTTCTCTAATTCCTTTACAAGGATTTCATTAACCGCAGTGGGATTGTCTAAATAGACTTGAACGGTTGTGAGTGGACGAACACGACAGTTGCATTAGAAACGAGACGACTTACCATGATGTCCAGCATTGCCAACGAGAAACATTTTCGCATGTGGATTTCCTGCCACACGAAGCGCTTCAATACTTTCCATGCCACCCCTGGGGTCCATCCAATCATGATCACCATCTGTCAGTGCAAAAAATGGTGAGATGAATAACGTGTAGAGGGACACGAAACGTACAAACGAAGGCGACAGGTATTTTCAGCTTTTGTATCCGGTCTACAAGGGGCATGCGTGCATGGGCACCCGGCGCGAGGATATGGGCTGATTGTGGGAGGACTCGTCATCCATCAATAGTCACATTAATGAGGTGTTTACGCACATATACAATATTCGCTGGAACCCTTTGCAAGGGTGATATTCATGATATAGTCATGCATGTCCCTCGTTTCTTCTTCAGACAGTCTAGAGAACCGGCGGGAAGAGTACTGCAGCTAAACTTGAACATTGACGAGAAAGGGCGGAGTAGCAGCACGCACCTTCCCAATAAGCATAGGTCCCCAGAACATAGTAGCCCTGACAACTTGGAATGGACTCCAGCCCTCCTCCCAAAGGTAGGTAAGAAGTCGTCTGCTCCGAGACTCTTGACGTTTGATCTCTTTTTGTTCATCCCTGATCTCATCAACGTGCTTTTTCGTCGCAGCTTCAACTTGTTGGCTGGGTTTCCCACCAGCGGTAGGGGCTCCAGCACCTTCATCAGTCAATTCCCGAGAAGGTTGCGAGAGGTTGGGGCCACGGGTAACTCCAGCCGGGGAAAGGAGAATGAGTCGATTGACTCGGTCGGGGTATCGAAGAGCGTAAACAACGCTGAAATAGGCACCAAGTGAATGCCCTATCAGCGTCATTTTGTCGAGACCCATTTTGGTGCGCCATTCCTCGAGACTTTGAACGAAGAATGTTTCAGCTTCGTGGACCCGACCGGGAATGTCTTCGCGACGTGCTCGTATTGAGAACGCAACACGGGCCGAGCGGCCCATACCAAGCCAGTCTAGAGCATACACAGAGGCACCTTTGCGCCCTGCCCATTCTGCAAGTGCGGGTAGATTGCGGAAATAAAAACCAAGGCCTGCGCCATAGCCATGGAGGAGGACCGTTGGTGCAGGGGGTGCCGATTTTGGTGGGGCAGTCGGTGTAATGGATATAGTATTGATATATTGTTTAGGGGCATCAAGAGGGACGCGGCTGCTTGTTGCAGTAACAGGGTGAGAGGCAGTGGACTGGAAAAAGGGCAATCGCCTAAGAAGACGCTCTTCACTGATCGCTGCCTGTTTTTCACTAACAGCCCACCAGGACTTGACGCTGGAAATAAAAGCACTAGGGATTGCACGAGCTGGAGGAAGGGTGTCTGCAGCGGCAGCCATGGATCGGTACAAACTCATCCAGCCTATCGACAATTATAACCAATTCGCTTCGGCCGGCTTGCTACCGTCATCTGCACAGCCATCACACCCACATCTCCCCATATTCACACGTGACTCATCCACTCTCCCATGTACAACGGCATTGGTCTTACGACTCCTCGCGGCAGCGGCACAAACGGATATGTCGTACGCAACCTCTCGACACTCCGTTCCTATCAGTCCGCCCAGGACAGACAGACCGCATGGGATGCTCCGCCACCCAAGCACAGAGAGCCTGACGAGGCCATTCTCGAGCACGAACGAAAACGCAAAGTTGAGGTAAAATGTCTCGAGCTCCAGCTCAAGCTAGAGGAAGAAGGGTAAGTTTCTTCAATTGTACTGCTATCAGTCCACCCAAATGTCATCTTGTTCCAGGATGGACGAAGCAGAGATCGAGGATCAGGTTTCAGCACTCCGTGCCAAACTTCTTGCTGCATTGCCTCAGCCATCCAGCAGAAAGCCGACAGATACACATGCCATGGCAGCAGCAAAGAGAACTGAGCTTGCCAAAATGGCGCGTGCTCTTGGCACTCGTGCAGACTATCAAGAAGGCGAGGCTTTCGATCGCGAGAAACAAGAAGAACATCGTCTCAAGCGTAATGCTGAGCGTGAAGAACGTGAAAGGAGACGGGAGGAAGATAGACAGCGTGTGGCCGCCCAAAAGGCCAAGTGGGAAGAGGAAAGGAAAGAGCGTGATCGACTTCGGAGACGAGAGGAGGATCGTTTGAGGGAAAGGGAACAAGGACGTGTAGGCAACAGAGATAGAGACGACATGCCTCCACCATCTCTACCTGGTAGGAGATATCATGAGAGAGAAAGGCCTGGCAGGCGAAATATCAGCCCTCAAAGAATTTATGACCGGGGCCGGGGTCGTTCCCTCTCAGGCTCTCGGTCTCGTTCGCCCCCCCGGAGAAAGCGACGCGAAACTCCTTCTCCTTCACCTCCTCGTGGGCGTGAGCGGTCAGCTTCAACAGGGTCTTCCATGTCAGTCAGTGATAAGAGCACGAGTAGGGATTGAGACAAATTTTCTAATTGGATTATGAGTATGGTGCTCAGGTGTCCACAATCTTGATGTTCAGTGTGATCCATCCGGTTATTGTGAGACAGTTGACATTCTATTGATAATCTTCTCACAGCACCAATGACTAATGTTGGCTGAGGTTTTATGCCTGATGATGGTCTTGTCATAGCTTCGAGTTCGTATTACAAACCAAATACTTGAGGAATTCACATTACTTGATTGCCGTGCCAAGATTTTCTGTTTGTTCCACCTCCGATCTTCCCATAGCCCAATAGTGAGTCATCCTGTGATCTTACAAAACTCAATGGCTTTGTTCAGTTGCCCCCTACAAACATTGACTGAACCAAATCTTTCGTGCCTTCGATCGCCGGTAAATCCCATCGCTGCTTATTGGTATACACGCAATTCCTGTTCACTCTCCTCATGACATTCCTGGTGACCTTACGACGTGAGAAAATGGGTGGACGGTGTCTGCCATGACGTTTATAAGATGCTATCTGTCCCTGCTCAACAGTCTGACAGTGATCTCAGTGTCTCGTTTCCACCATCCCTAGGATCGCAGGAAGAGGATGGGATCAAGAGGCCGATCTTTTGTCTGAATGCTCGTATTTTCAGCTGGCGCTTGATATAGGCAGCTCTCCCCTCGTTTGTCGTGTTGCCTTGTTCCTTAATCATTTGTAGTAGTGTCATACCAAGTTGGGCTGATCTCTCTTGGACATTAGAGTTTTGTGACACCCAGGCACAAGCTTATGCCAAACGTCTATTTTGAGAAATCATATCTTGAATCAGCTACCAAAGTGCTTACTCTTTAATTCTAAGACATTTGTCTCGAGAACAAGCACCATTCGCCTCTCTCCGCGATTCTCTTCTGCATTGAATTAGCCAAGTTTTGTAATCTCTTTTCTTTGTTGGTAGAGGGTTCTTAGCATGTTATGTCATAGTTGTCAAGGCAATCCCAGAGAAGCCAAGTCTGTGTGCTGTTTTCTACTGGTACAATGTCAGATATTCATTGCACTGTATGCTCAGTGAGGACAAAACCTTGTTTGGCCTGATACTTATCCCCTGACTAATGGATGACTAAGCAGCACAGACCTGTGCACCTAGTAGGAGCCAACCCATGGGCCTAGTGGATTACCTGTTATCTTATATCAATTCACCTGGTCAACAACTGCTCAGTGTTGCAGTCTCTTGGAGGAGCACCTTTGTGAACAAAAAATTTGTAAGAGAAACTGTACCCGAGGCCATGATTTCCCACACATTGTCGACTCAACGCAGATTCTGTAATGTATCGCCTGATTTCTGCCACCTCTCGTAGGCACTATATACCTCGAAGCGTCGGCTTAAGTGTACTCTACACCCGTCTACTCTCTGTGGGTGCTAAATTCTCAATAAATGTATTCATGACTCACACTTTTCATGGATAGACAAGTCAATGGACACTGCCTACATCTCCTAGCACCAAATATACTGAACCGCTTTATAACTCGGATGTGCGAGCAGAGCAGAGCAAAGTGCCCAGAGCTCCCCTTCTTGGCGTTTATACTCGTCCCGAGTTTGTTATTTCGCATGGGAAAGGATCATACGTTTGGGATACCGAAGGCAGAAAATACTTGGATTTCAGTGCAGGCATCGCTGTCAACTCATTAGGGCATGCAGATCAAGGTGTATTGAAGGTATGTATGTTGTCTAGGGGCGTCAACTGATGTCTGAGTGCTTGTAGACTATAAACGAACAAGCTTCCAAAATCATCCATACGAGCAATGTGTACCACAACGAGTGGTCTCCTCAACTCGCATCTCTTCTTGTAGCGACTACGCAGCGTAAAGGTGGACTTGGTTTTGCGCCTGGTCATCAGCCGACAGATCCTCCCAGCGGGCTCCAGGTCTTCTTTACGAATTCTGGTACCGAAGCAAATGAGGGTGCACTCAAGATTGCCCGCAAAATCGGAAAAGATCGTTGGTCGCTCGAGCACAATAAGCCGTGGAATGCACAAGGCTCCAAATGTACCAAAACGAAGATCGTCTGTTTTGAGAATGCTTTCCATGGGAGGAGTATGGGTGCTCTCAGTGTGACGACAAATTCAAAGTACCAGGCACCTTTTGAGCCTCTGCTGCCTGAAGTTTCATGCGGGAAGCTCAATGATACGGAGGCACTCAGCACACTATTGACAGAGAATACCTGTGCTGTTATTGTGGAGCCTGTGCAGGGTGAGGGTGGGATTCGTCCCGCTGAGACGGAGTGGTTGATTCAACTGAGGAAGAGATGTGATCAGGTTGGTGCAGTGCTGATTTTTGACGAAATCCAGGTAAGTAAAGCGACCTCCGATATGAATCTCAGGCTCAGTATATCTGTAGTGTGGTCTCTATCGCACTGGTACACTATGGGCTCACTCATCGCTTCCTGTTGAGGCTCATCCTGACATGGTGACAATGGCGAAGCCTCTTGCTAACGGTTACCCTGTTGGTGCCATTCTTCTCCGCGATGCTTTTGGGAGTACTATGACACCAGGTATGTCCGATTGCCTTCCTACCCGTCGGGATGCCTGTGCTGATATAATTTTATGCAGGGACTCATGGAACCACTTTCGGAGGATCGCCCCTCGCATGTGCCATTGGCTATCATGTCCTCAGTCGACTCTCAGACCCGGTCATGGCCGCACAGATCAATGGCATCAGCTCCTACCTGATTCAGCGACTGCAGCTCTTAACCCAGTGGTTCCACCAGCACTTACAGCCTACGATTCGTGGACGTGGATTGATTCTAGGCCTTGGGTTCAAGGATCCTGAGGCTCCTGGAAAGATTGTCAGTCTTGCAAGGGAGCGAGGTGTGTTTGTATTGACTGCCGGCAAAGATGCGGTGAGACTGGTACCGAGTCTTAATATCAGAAAGGAAGAAGTAGATTTGGCGGTTGATGTATTGGAAGGTGCTTTGGCTGCTCTATAACAAAGATGCTTCTTCGCATGGGAAGCGGGATGACCTCCCTTGCCAGCCACGTAACAAGTTTCATGTCAAGCTACTGCATCTTGAGAAAAATAATACTCATTGGGTCTAGTATTCGGGGTGATCGGTGGCTAGTAATTGATGGACTCTGATTGGTGAAGCATGCGTGACTGTGACGGGACCGAGATGGATTGAAAAGTGCAGCGACGGATTTGTTTGATTCTTGTTTTCTTGCTTCCTTGTGGATGGACAAACTCTCGTCTTTCATCCGCTTCAAAGCGGCTTGCCCCTTTCTTGGGCACACCAAACCCTCCACTCTTCGTTCTCTCTCTACTGCTACCTCTCCCCGTTTTCCGTCACTTTCCGTCTTGACCGAGCGAGCTACCGGGTGCCCTGTCATGGGCCCCGCCCTCAACACTCGCTCCAAAGAGATCGTCGCAAGATATGCCAGTGTCGCCGCTAATGCCGACGTCGAGAAGATCCACAAGGAGAAAGGCGTCAATATTCCTGCCGGTACATCCATTGACAAGTGCCCCCACGCTTCGGCTGCTCGAGCTGCCGCACGCATGGCAGACGAATTAGCCGCTGCAACCGCTGGTAAAGGACATCAAGAGGAGAAGGCTACTGCAAGTGGCTGCCCTTTTCACCAGCGAACTCTCGCTCAGGCCGGGAAACACATCGGCTTCAACTATGAGGCTTTCTACAAGGAAGAACTTGACAAGAAGCATCAGGACAAGTCCTATCGTTATTTCAATAACATAAACCGACTTGCTGGCAAGTTCCCCGTTGCCCATACTGCAAATCCGAAAGACGAAGTCCAAGTATGGTGCGCCAATGATTATCTTGGCATGGGCAATAATCCAGTTGTGCTTGAAACTATACAGTATGTTGGATTCAAACGCTAGCTCTTCCATTGAACTCAGTTTTGATTTCGCAGTCGTACTCTGGATAAATACGGTCATGGTGCGGGTGGTACCCGGAATATTGCTGGTAATGGTGCAATGCATCTGGGATTGGAAAAAGAAGTCGCGGCTTTGCATCGCAAAGAAGCTGGTTTGGTTTTCTCGTCTTGCTACGTCGCCAATGATGCCACTCTGTCTACCCTCGGTGCTAAACTTCCTGATTGTATCTTCTTCTCCGATGCCATGAACCATGCTTCCATGATCCAAGGCATGCGTCACTCTGGTGCTAAACGTGTCATTTTTAAGCATAACGATCTCTTGGATTTGGAGGCTAAACTCAAACAATATCCGAAGGAAACGCCCAAGGTCATCGCTTTTGAGAGTGTTTACTCCATGTGCGGCAGTATCGGACCCATCAAGGAGATCTGTGATCTGGCTGAGCAATATGGTGCACTGACTTTTCTTGATGAGGTACGTCACAGTGAAAATGATGGAACAGTTTTATATTAAACACCGATGCGTCAGGTTCACGCTGTTGGCTTGTACGGTCCCCGCGGTGCCGGTGTTGCCGAACATCTGGATTATGATGCTCATTTTGCTGCTGGTCAAAGTCCTAATCCCATTCCCGGTTCTGTCATGGATCGCGTTGATATCATCACTGGTATGCTGATAGTTGCTGTATCATCCTGGATGATCATATTGATTACTGTTTCAGGTACTCTCGGAAAGGCATACGGTGCTGTTGGGGGCTATATTGCAGGTTCTGAGGAATTCGTTGATATGATCCGATCTTACGCCCCCGGTTTTATCTTCACAACCTCTCTCCCTCCTGCAACTGTTGCTGGAGCTCGAGCTAGTGTCGTTTACCAGTCGAACTATCTTGGTGATCGCCAACTGAAACAAATCAATGTCCGGGAGGTCAAGCGTCGCTTCGCAGAATTAGATATTCCTGTTGTGTATGTCTCGTTACTTGTTGCCATAACAGCACGCTCATATTTGATGTTAGCCCCGGTCCTTCCCACATTATTCCTGTCCTCGTTGGTGATGCAGGTCTCGCTAAAGTCGCCTCCGACAAACTTCTCTCAGACCACAATATCTACGTGCAAGCCATCAATTATCCCACTGTTGCTCGTGGCGAGGAACGTTTGCGGATTACTGTCACTCCTCGGCACTCAATGGAGCAAATGCAAGGCCTGGTCCGCGCTGTTGATCAAGTCTTCACAGAATTGAACATCAACCGTCTCAGCGATTGGAAATTAGTTGGTGGACGTGCTGGTGTTGGTGTACCAGGAGCTTCGGATACCGTAGATCCCATCTGGACAGACGAACAAGTCGGTATATGCAATGGAACTGCGCCTCGCAGTTTGAGGGATGGAGAGAAGGCCGTTGTTGATGCGAAGGCAGTTAATATCGCTCGCAGCAGGTTCGACTTGCTGTTAGGGCCGATGTACGGTAAACTGCAGCCCACCAGGGATTTTGGTACTGGCACTGGCACTGGCACTGCATTTAAGACCCCTTTGGGTAGTAGAGACCTTCTTCTCGCTCCTGTTGTGTCTGTTTCGGCCTAGTTATTGATGGTTTTCGCTTCTGTCTGCTGATTGTGATCTGTTGAATACCCTCACTGTTCTATGCACTGTTTGTAATCGTTGGTTGGTTGATTGAATGAATGTTAATGTGACCAAGTAACTTTGTTCAGAGGATACACAAGTAGAAAGCATAGGATATATATGAGATGGAAAGTAAAGTTTTAAGTCAAAGCACCTCACAACGTTACACTCGGTAAAGAAGGGACAGTGATCTTCCTCTCTGGATACCTGGTTAAAGTATGATTTATTCTGTGACATGACAAACTAGGCAGATACTCACTTAGCCTGTACTCTTTTGAGCAAATCTTCCTCGCAAATCTGGTCCATAGGCCCCAGCTGATTTCCCAACGTTAACCACCCTGGTCGAATGTTGTGCCTCCTCCCGAAAATCTCAATCTTCCTTCCTCCAGGACACATCCGCTCAATCAATCCATATACCTCATCTGGTTTTCGACTCGTTTCCCTCACTTCACTGACGACAACGTCCGTATCTACACCACGATTGACCCACTTGGGAAACTTGAGCTCAGATCCAGAGTCACTGTGAGAAGAGGGCGGTGGTGACTTGACGCCGACAAGCATGTGTTCCTTTGTATGGTTGAGCCAATGACCGGTACGGCCTGTGCGTATTACACGCTGCAGCTGATTGGTCTTTACCCACACAACTTCATCGACACGAGTGTAACCCCAGACACGGAGACATTCACGTCCTACTTCCATTGCACGGCCTGTCACCCATAAGAAGAGAAGCCCTTCATCTTGCAATGCGGGAATCGGCATGGCACGCATTTCATCGTCCGTCATTGTTCCATATGGTAGCTACGTTGGATGGGAATTAGAATCGCCTGAAATAACTGTATAGAGGGATTTCTTGAACCACACACACTCATATGAATGTCCCATGGGGGATCTGCCATGATAACATGGAACTTTCCCAGAACAGAGTAATCAAATTTACGCAAGTCGCAATTGATCCATTGAGGAAGCTTCCCAAGACAGATGAGTTCCATGGCATTGAGAAGACGAAAAGGACAGCACAAACTTGATATGTTTCTGGACCTGAAGGACCTAGACCAATATCCAAGTGATGAAGTCTTTTCCTAATTCGTGATCTTCGCTGTCTTTCCCGTTCCCGCTCTTTCTCTTTCTCGCTATTTGCCTCACTGGGGTCCCAGTCGACCTCATAGTGTAGATACCGACAAGGTGCTTTTTCTTTGCCACGCCCACCTGCTCCTAAACCGGAGGGAAGGGATACAGGACCTCTGGAAGACGTGCTTCCTGGGTAGGCTGGAATAGAGGGAGAATGAGCGTATGTAGGTTCGGAGTAGCAGGTGTTGAGGTAAGAACAATGACCTAGTGCTGCATCGGTGTGAGGTCGCATGAGAGGCCGGAAGTGTATGTGATCACATATTGTAGGGGCTTTTGAAGAGGAATTCGCTAGTAGTCGAGATTTTGCACAGTCTTCCTTGGTTATATGGGCACAGATTGGCTCAAAAACATCGGTTGGACATCGGAACTAGGACGCAAGGTTCAATGTCCGAATTATCTCTCAAGTTTGAAAACGATTTAACCTGTTCTGCAAGAAGCTTTCCTTTGGCGGTTCCCTTCTGAAGCAGGGCATAAACGTCGCGCATTTCCTTGCTCAAACCACCCAATGCGGACTTTGCCCAGCCAAGACCACCCGCTGAGTTTGTTTCGTTCTCATCTTCACCACCACTCCCGGCAGCAGAATCGGCTTCTTCATCGACCACTCTCTTTCTTTTGGTTCCTGTGCTGATCTCTCGAGGGCCAAGTCCAACTTCCCAAATGGTCAGCTCGCCGGTGTCATTGTCGCGTGAGACAGATATGTAGCCCTCGCTCCAAGCGTGTGGCTGAGATAGTCCTTCTAAGATGCTTTCCAGTTTATGTAGATCTGTGAGTCTAAACCGAGGCATGGGTTTAGAAGATGAGGGGAAGAGGCCATTGGGTAACTTGGTCGTCATAATCATCGTCAGGAGTTGCATAGATGTAATGGGAGGCACAATTGATTGAGAAGTATCATGTAGAATGAGTTTGAGGGCAGTTGTTGTGACGAGACGCAGTTGATCGTCCGACATGGTCTGAGAGGAACTATCTGATTTAGAATAGAGATCAATTAATTTGATGCTCTTGCTTGGATGGTCGTTCGATGCCAAACAAATTGCCATACTCTTTCAATAGCCTTACACCACCTATTGTTTTCTCAATGAACGAACTCCACCCTGCTTTCGGGCTGCCTACGCATCAGTACTAGGCATATCTTGGAAGTAATGTTTCTCTCGGTGTCCTCGTCCAACCGAATACCTGGCCAGAGAAGATGTTCTTTATGCCTTGATTCAAATCTTGGAAGGTTTCGCGCTCAGTGAACATGAGTACAATCCTCCACGCGGTGTCCTTCTGGCGTAGCTTCTCATGTGAAGTCTACCATTCATCCGTTTTCATCTGCACAGGAAGCAGAAATTTTCAGTTTTTTGAGCTCACTGACGTTCGAGTCAACATGTTCCCCTTCTCGGCTTGTGTCTCTGTTGAAGCTATACCCTTCTTACGACGTTGCCTTCCGCGGCTGATAACAGGATAAGCCTTGTGGGTCTGGACCCCCCACAGTCAACATCCATAGGAATCAAATATTCACCCCGAAACAATATCCCCGACAATCAATATAGACTTGTGGATCGATATCCACTCTTCGAACCGTCAACGACCCCTAAGCGTCATTCACGAGGAAATCACTGGATAATAGGAGGCCCATCA
>Ga0153934_1000069_pt1 | contig 25203 bp, 35 predicted proteins | sample TSNJ018MetaG_FD_104708 | JGI IMG/M metagenome (GOLD analysis project Ga0153934, IMG submission 104708) | Attine ant fungus gardens microbial communities from New Jersey, USA - TSNJ018 MetaG | ecosystem: Host-associated > Fungi > Mycelium > Unclassified | place: USA: New Jersey, Wharton State...
AGGCTCCCAAATTTGAGGCGTATCAAACGCTTTGTGCTGGCCATCCTGAGGCAATAAGCATCATCAAGCGCGTAGCATCACAGCATCCCGCAGAATGGGAGCTGTTTGAGCAACGATGTCGGTCTGCAACGGCCAAACTTGATGCACTGGGAGAAAGTCATCACATTTTTGACCTCAGCCGGAATAGGGGTCGCAACTGTCTTCTTGATGTGTCTATAGGAGAAAAGACGGGGCGAGGGCGGCGGCGCACGATAGCCGCAGTAACTTCAGTGTCCAAGCCTGCCACTCAAGGTGCCAAGGAGGTAGAACGTCAAGCTGATTCTAAGCAACCTCGCTTGCACCTCATGGACTATTTAATTAAACCTGTGCAACGCATTTGCAAGTATCCCCTTCTACTTCGACAATTGATACTCAGGAGCCCCTGTGTTGAATTCAGTGAGGTCACTGTTGTAGTCAAGGACGCAATCCAGGTTATGCGCGATGTAGCATTCTCTGTCGACGAGGCTCGTAGGAAACGTGAGGCAATCACAAAGTCTTCTCTTATTATGTCTCGTTTCATTTTGCCTTCTATGTCACCTTCACTCAGTCCGAGTTCACCAGTTTCCCCCCTACAGATGCTGACATCAGCCTTTCTCTTGTCTCTTGGACCATGCCTTCTCTCTGGGTCGTTGGATGTTATGTACTATACCCCTCGACAATCGTTTGGTCAACTTCAGACCCTTACAGCCAAATACTTGGGCATTTTCCTATATTCCGGAGGATATCTCATCCTCTCCAAAGTCCATAAGGGCAAGAGATATGAACCAAGGCATTGGTTCTCACTAGCCGACTTTGAGATTACGGGAGCCGATTCAGACGAAGGTCCGTTCCCTACTGATTTTCGGTATCTTTCATTTTGATAATCATCTTCAAGCTATGCTCCCATGCTCTTTCCGGCTATCTACGAAAACTATCCATTTTGAAATGGCCGCTGCTTGCCAAAGGGAGAAAGATATTTGGCTCGAGGCCATCTCAGACTCGAGGCTACAGGAGTCGACATGGTGCAATGAACCTCTTCCCAGCTTTAAGGTTGCTGGGAAAGGAATGCGCTCAGCTGAAATGCGAGTAGACTGCCTCGCGCCCGATATGACGCACCCAATTCTGGGGTCTTCAGATACTGAACTATCAGCTTCATCTATCCGTCGTAAGAAACTTACGCTGAGAAAAAGTGATATTACAGCACTACAAGAAATGTCCCGCCATCCAAATCGACGCTCTTCCACTGCTTCCATCAAGTCTATTTTTGCCCCCATGGGATATGATCCCGACTCAATTTGCATCAACCGTTCTTTGATCAGTGGTCGCCTTCAGACTGACCACGAGCTCGAAGACGTTACTTCACAGGTCTGCCTTCATGCCCGACTACAAGCACGACTGCAAGATGAGGTTCTGTTTCCTCAGCCTTTACAGCAGTATAGCGAACGCTCCAACTTTTCGCGTTCCAGTTCTGCAATCAGTGTAGCTGGTTTGGCGAGAAATCGCCTTTCAAAGCAGGAGAGTCTCAGGGTACCACGGCGGAAGCCACGTTGCGACAGCATGACTACTTTTGAAGTTTCACAGCCTCCTGAAGTACCACCTCTCCCATTGTCTGTGAGAAGAAGTATGAAGAGATTTAGTCTTCAAACATTGCCTACTCAGCGGGTGTCGGCTTCATCGACATCCTCCACAGCGCATAATGCACCATTTACGGCATCATCCTGGTCGTCTGCGAGCGCCAGTCCTCTCAGTCGAGAAAATTCTCCATTATCGCGGAGTAATCGAGGTTCACAGTCATTTGCGCGGACTGTCAAGGGCCTCTTCATTCGCTCTGGCCAAATGAGCCCCCAGTCCCCAACTCAGTTGAAGTCCAGTGACTTGAAGGTAGATCAACCTTCTCCACTCTTGAGACGGTTAACACTACAAGGGACGCTACGGATGAGCCTTCGACGGAGGGCACGACGCGTGGCACCTGATGAAGAGAAGCTCGCCTGAGGTAAAGTGTTGGCCTGCAGTACTCGTTACGGTACTCGTTCTGCAAAGCTGGCAGATTTGACATGGTTATCATTTTCCACCTTTTTTTTTCATACTGCACAAGGTTATTATCATCGCCATTCATCGATTGCAGGTCTATTCTTCTCTATTCTTAGACTTAATTTATAATTATTATATCCTTATCCTCCCTTAGAAAACTTAGAATTCTTCAAATATTCATAACCGATGGTGTTTTATAGACGACACACACATAGTAAATATTCAGTATCAATCAATGCGCATGGGCTACCAGATCAGTGGAGCGAAGTAGGTAAACACTGCATGACGTAGGTAAAGCAAAGGTCCGTAGGCCCTAGAAAAAAACAAGGAAACAAAAAATGTGTTGTTTGTGATGTACAGTAAAAATGCAAAATGATACAACAACCAAAGATGAAGTGAGGAAAATTTCAGTCGTCTACGAGATCAAGCCATGAGCGCGGAGTAGAGAAGCCCATTCTTCCTGTTGTGATTGGAGTTCGACGATTTGGCGTTTCAGTTGCCTATGGATCGCTTTTGATTAAGCCAACGCAAATGAGTCGTTGTAAAAGCCTACTTACGAATTCTCTCGGTCGAGGTTATTCCTGGATTCCTTTGTCTTTTGTAGATCTTTGGCCACGGCCTTCCAGGCTTCGTCATTCGGGAGACTCACATCGTTGTACATGTTGTCAAGTTCTTCGTTGAAAGCTTCAAACATGATCTCCTTCTCCGTCGTCGCGTCGTCCAATAGGCTTTTGATCAGAGTACACTGTCTCTTGGAGTTTAATAGATCGAGCTTGGCACGTTCCAACTCGATGGCTTTCTGTGTGTAAGGGGGAATTTCAAAATCAGCAAATCGACGACTCAAGTAAAAACGGATGACGGACGAACCTCCCTCAACTGCGTAGTCAATGTCTTGAGCTCAGTTTGCAGGGTCTCTTGATGAGACAAAGCTTGGACTAGATTTTTGTCTGCGTCAGAAAACAAATCCTCTATCTTGCGCGAGAACTCGTCCGATCCTCCTCCTGACGCAGCTGGTAACACTCGCGATGTCATTTCGCCAAATATGTTCGTTCGTTGTGCTCTTACAGCAGGCAAATGATCCGCCGTTTGCCGTTTACCAATCAAAGCACGCATTTCCTCCATTCGAGCTTGAGCCTCTTTAGTCTGTTGTGGTGAAAAACGCCATGAGAAAGAAAAACAAGTGGTAATTCCCATTGAGGGTCAAGTAGCTTTACTCACCAGAGGCGTGTTTGGCGCACCGTGAGGTATACGTTGAGTTTTATCAGGCGAAGAAGGCCGTGAATGTGGCTCTTCATGAAGCGAACTCCGCGAATTTGATACACGATGGCTTTCAACTTCCACCTTGATCTTCTTCACCGCCCGCCTTGACGCCTCAATCTATTACGTTGTCAAGTTCAAAAGTCAGATGAAAGACAAGTAGAGAAAAAAGCCGCACATCCTCTTTTGTCGACACAGCCAGCTGCGTCATTTGTTCTAATGTCTCCATATTAATACTTGGGGTGGACGATTGGGGCCCGCGTTTCGTTCTTTTGAACTGTGGCGATCGATGCTTAGGAGAAACCACGCGATGATTAATAGGCCGACTCAACGGCGAATTTCGGACACTACTCTTCCTAGCAAGAGGCGAAGTATGAACTGTTGATGACCGCACAGAATTCTTCTTCTTAATCGACAGTGGCTCAACATTCCCGTGAGTTGCACCCGTTGCGCTACTACCACCACCTACCACAGTGGGAAATACAACAGCAAGTGGAGCAGTAGATGAGGGACCTGGGCCTGAACTCGAACTTGAAGCTCTGGGCGTTGTCTCAGTATTATTCTGGTACGGCTGGGGACGTAGGAACTGCTGGCGCTTGCTTCGAGGTATAGGTGTTGGTTCTAATGACACAGAGAGTGATGACGTTGACGAAAATGGAGTCGGTTCAGGTGAGGCTCTTGGGGAAGCTTCGGAATCAAGGTCATCAGAAAGATAAGGCAGTTCACTGGTGGTTTCCGGACTCCTGGGTATAGGGGAAGGGGAAACACTTCGAGGTCCCATGGGCCTGCGATCAGATTGTCTGGAAAGGGGACGGGAGGTATGTTCGGGAGATGTTAGCGAGTCGGGCTGGGGCATTGATGACCTGTAATTGCTAGTCCCAAAAGAGGATGGGCGTAGCGATGACGGTGGATCCTCTTCAAAGGTTCGGGTTAGCCTGTGTGGTTGATTGGACCTGGAACTATACGAAATAACAGACCTTCATAAATCGTCTCCTCCACAGGTATGCTTAAAGACAATCCGGGCTTTGCAGGTTGATTCAGACTATTCTGCCTAGCCAACTCCAGTTGCATAGCAAGATTATAATCCGAAGTATCGATATCTTTGATCTTATCCTGTATCGTTCCATCTTCATCCTCAAAGTCACTGTATTCCGGTCCCATCTCTTGGGAGGGCACCGTCAAGGATCCAGCACGAGAAACCGGCCTACTTGAATCTCTCTCCGATTCGGCTGTCGATACGGATGTAGCTGGAGATCTTGCTCGACTAAATAACTTTCTCGGACCTGCCTTGGAGGACTTTGAGGCGAAGAACGACATATCCTCATCCATCGAATAAACCGTTGTTGGAGCTGTAGAGTTTGACCTGGACGAAAACTTGGCCAAACTACCATCACCACAGGTACTAGTGGTCTGAGTGTAAGTTGACGATCGACTGAGTGTTGATGACTTTCCCTTCCTGTGACCGTTGATTGAACCAGTGAAAAAATCTATAGCGGTAGATCCGGGGCGACCATTGAACAGATTTCGGGAGAGTGCATCAAGGCCGAATCTAGCAACGCGAGAACGATGTATGGGGGTCGAAGGCAAAGAGTTCTTCCCCGTCCTGAACTCGAAAAGCCCAAACTGATGAACTTGCGATGTTGTGAGTGGTTATTGCTACCTTAAAGTATAGCAAAAGCTCACTGGTTTGGATGATACGGGTTGGGATGCGCTCTGTCTGTACAATATCCTCCTCGTGTTCGTCATCTGGGTCATTCGATGATACAGAGTACCGACAAAGTCCTCCTGCCAACGGTTGGACACGAATACGGGCGAAAGGCGGTGCTCCTACGCCAAATGGTATCGGATCGGCTGATCCCAAGGGGTCAATGTGAACTACCATCTTGGTCTAATAGACCCAAAACTTCAGCAAAATTCAAGACGCACAAAATATCAGATCACTACACCTTCTTCGCCTCCTGAAGGAAAGCAGTACGCTGATAGACGTTGAAGTAGGCACGAGCGATGGTAGTTTTCCCGGAACGACATTCTACTTCTTGTTCATCGGAAGAAAGAACGACAGATTGTCCGGCACGAGAGCGATACATTGCCTGAGCATGCCACAGGTTTCCAAGAAATCTTTGTTTGTCTGATTCTGTCCCATAACCTGCAGGCAGCCGAGGATTTACAACAGTGAATGACCGGAATGGACGACCTGACCATCGTTCTGTTCGGTTTGGTGGTGGATTCTCCAGATAGAGATGAAAATCTGGTGAATCATTGTCAAGGCTCCTGGTCAAAATAGATCAATCGCCTACCAGCTCCACCCACGTCTGTCGCAACAATATCTGTGACGTCCACAACTCCCTTACACGATAACCCACTTTTCTTCTTTGCCGTCGGGACCCCACCTTTGGTCACCTTATCCAACTCATCTAACCCTGTCAGCGCTTTGCCACCTTTATCACTGCTTCCTGGCCGTTTCACAATAACGAGTTTGTCGTCAAAAAGGAACAATGTACAGTGAAGCAAAGTAGGTGATACATTTGGCGAGGAAGCTCCTAATGATGTGGAAGATTCAGAAATCACGTCTTCTACATCGATGCAGTCAATGAATTTGCGCGAATTAGAGAACAAGTCGGGTGGAAAGCCATCAATAGTCGTGGTTAAACAGTAGAAAACAGCTGCCCGTTTAGTTTGCTCATCAGCTTCTGCAAGCGCGATCTTGCTTGCTATTTCGTCGGCTTCGATGATCTTGACTCGTTGCGGGTCATCGGGTGCCATATGTTTTAACATCGTCCGGAAAAGCAAGGTATATCGCGGTATTCGTTGGACAGGCTCCATAAGAAGCTCTCGTAGGCCCACACGGTTCTTTGGATCAGTAGCTTGGTATTTGATATGCTAATAACGCATCAGTGGATCAACACGCAGGGAGGGGATAAGCACACGCACGTCGATATAAGCAGCAAATCGCGAGGACCTCTTGGAAGCCTCGCGTTCAAAGATGAGTTGAGCATCTTCACGCTTGACGTAATATTGTTTATACTGATCGAACCCTCTGAGGTCTTTAAGATGTCGTAAAGCCACATCCCCTACACCCCCCACTGTCTTCGCACCATTCGGAGCTAACATCTTTTCCAAATCCACCAAGAAAGCTTCGTTGACTGGCAATAGGTTATCGATGTTGCCGAAGAGGGTTTTGGCTTCATATGCAGGGATGATGGCGGTTTCTTTGCTACGCGCAAAGCTTCGTAAAGGATCAGCGTAGTCGTTCTTGAGAATTTGTAGCCGTTTGACATATGTGCGTTCACTCGTGACGAGCTCGGTGACGACGGCGGAGAGGGCAGAGGTATCTGTCAACTTGCGTTTGCGAGGAGCTATTGCATCCTGAAAGCCGTGATCACGGAGCCATCAGTGTATTTCAGCGGACACCATCCGGGTGCAAGTACAAATCTGAAGATTGAGCTTACAGGATTAGATATGGATGTGGCAGAAGCCGAAAACATTTCGCTCGTGGATATTGAAACGGGTTGTCCTAATGAAAGAACAAGATCCTGTATTTCTGCGCCATTGTTGAATAAACAAGACCGACAAGGCAACCGCGAACGCACCCTCAGAGAGTCTTCTCCCATTTTCGGAGCCTTCCACTACTACCCCACAGTAGAAGACGCGCCTGGTGACAGTCTGGATCAGAGATCTTGCGCGGGGTCGAGAATCATCGGCAGGGGCCAAAGGAACAGTTTTTCGTGGGGAAGTATTGATAGACATTGTATTATAAATTGAGGCGGGACTGCATGGGGTATCTCTGGCTGGAGTGAAAGTCTTGCCGCCGCGAACCAAAGTAAGATTGCGATCACATGACCAGCGCGATCTGTAGTCTTAGCCGTGGCGTTGGACCATGGGACTCCTGCGAAAGCTTTGCGAGGGGGGGGAAGATCTTGTGCAAAAAAAAACAGAGCTTAACGCAGATCGGGATACGTACTTCGGCTGATTGCCTGCCGTCGATCCGCTCTTGACAAACTCAATTTCGAAAAGAAATCTGATCGGGAAAACAAATCTATTTCTCAGTATACGAGATGCCATGTGACTTTGGTACAGCTTGCCGTCCTTTGGCTCGATGCCTCCAATGTCGATCAGTTACTAAAACCTTTATACTTGGCATCATTCACTGTTGATGGAAATTTTCCTCTTCTTCGGGGCCCCACGAAAGAACTCTTTCTTTTTGTCAAGGCCATATATTCAAAGTGGCTGGAAGTCTTCTGAACCTTATCCCACATGAGACAATGCATCTCGTTGCCCTACTAATACTTGGAGGGCACTTGATGCTCACATGGGATTCTAAGTAGTAGTGAGAAAGAATATACCAAGTTTAGACATATGCATAACCTTTAACCGAAGGGAGGACATGAACCCTCTTCTGCGCCTGGAACATCCGAGTCGACGAAATTAATCATGCTCGCGAACCCTTACAGTCACTATTCCATATTAGAATGTCCAATAATCGGATTTGCCTCCTTGGTAGCCAACGGCCCAAGGACTCACTTGATATCATGTTTTCCAACTCGATTTTTGTTGCGGGCCTTCTCTTTTTCTTGTTGCGACCGGCGCTTTTGATATTTTCTCTCCACGTTCCCTGTATGTTCCGCATCAAACGTTGAAGGCACAGACATGGGTGGGCAGTCTTGAGTGATCTATACCTGGTTCATCACCGTCACTGGCACTAGGGATAAAAAATGACAAGATGCCGACATTAGTGGCTCGGCCCGAAACTGATGTATAATTAGCGTCCAGTAATGAGTTGTAGTGCTAAGCAGTCCATAGTATCATTTCCAGGCCAGGAAAACACCTGCCCAACACATCATCGATTGGCTCAATTATTTAGACTACCCCGGCCACTTCTGCCGCAGTACTTGTTCTAACCATCTTCCTGTCTGCCACTCAATATGATAAGTGTCCCCTTCATTACCTGCTACACTGTGCTAACCTCTGTCTGCCGCATGTCCACACCAACCCGAACAAACGACGCATCGAGACGGACGTAATGAAGCTGTATGCTGTCTCTCCCCTATTATGATATGTCCCATAGCTCATGTAGCTTCAACAGACTGATGTCAGACTACCAGGTCAATCTCATCAACGATAACATGCAGGAATTCTATGTGCATTTCATTGGCCCATCAGAAAGTGCGTTTCTCCCCCTTCTAGTTGTCTGTAACGGCTCAACTGATTGTACTCCAGCACCGTTTGCAGGAGGAGTATGGAAGATCCATGTGGAATTGCCAGACCAATATCCTTTCAAGTCGCCCAGCATTGGCTTCATGAACAAGATCTTCCACCCCAATATCGATGAACTGTGCGTCCTCCCTCTCATGCCTAGTTCAGTCTTAGAAACCATGCAGGAGTGGCTCCGTGTGTTTGGACGTCATCAACCAGACTTGGTCACCCATGTTCGGTTTGTTTTCAACAACATCCCTTGCAATGTTGTTTTCACCTCACAGGCCTTTTGGGTATTGGATAGATATGATAAATATATTTGAGGTGTTCTTACCACAGTTGTTGCGGTACCCGAATCCCAACGATCCCCTCAACGGCGAGGCTGCAGCGTTGATGATGCGCCATCCGAAAGAGTATGAATCAAAGATTAAGGGTACGTCATGCGCTCGCTCTGAACCCGAGGCTTCCATTTATGTCGATTATCCAGAGTATGTACAAAGATTTGCCACAAGAGAAGCAGCCGATGCAGCCGATGGTAAAGATGACAAGGATGAAGACGAGGAGATGAGCGACATTGGGAGTATCAGTGACAATGACGGGTGAATGCTCTTGGCTCGTTCAATTCCATCCTTTCTTCGTGTACTTCCGGATATTGGGATACATTTCTGCTGGATCAGCTGGGTTAGCTTAGTCCATAAAGCCATCCGCTGTGACTGTAACTTTAACTGATTTGCGAAGTCTCCTTGAATGGTGGTCCTTTCGTGGTTCGTACCATTAAGTAAAATAAGATAAACACAAGGTAAACGAGATAGCAAGAAATGAGTTAAACTGTAACAGGATTGGAAGTTGACTCTGCAGGGGATACGAGCTCAGCAACCTTCTTTTTTGTCTCCAACGCAGTCTGTGGCGAGCATCAGAAAAAGCAAGAGGTAAATGTGTCGTAAGGAACACCACCTTCATGAGAGTGTCGGTGAGGGTGTTGACAGATTCCATTGTGGCAAGTTTCGTCTTGTTCTCTTTGAGCAATTCCTCCTTCTGTTGTGCAAGTTCTTTCCGCAGTTGGTCAAGCCTATGCAGGATATAAGCGGAATTTGGTGGATGGATACACAAGGGCGCACCTTTGACGCTCCGCAAGCTCAAAATTGAGACGGCTGAGCATCAGCTGGTGCTCGTCAGCAAGTATCTGTTCCGTGCGGTTTTCTTCTTGAGCGAGCTCTCTGAATTCATCTAGAGTATAAAGGGGTACATCTTGGTACACAGACCTGCAGCAGAATCAGCGACCAACACGGCCCACAAACGACGTGCTCCTCACGCAAACTGCCGACATCTTTCAATTTCGCGCTCGAGATGGCGTTTCTCGTACAGTAAATTTTGCAAATGAAGATGCGACTGGTCCATGTCGTGGCGAGCTTCAGCGGTGATGTCTTTGTGCATGCGGGTGGCATTGTTAGCGGCGCGGTTGAGAGACTTGAGGTTGGCTATGAGGGCCATGGCACGGATACAGACTGAAGGAGTATCATTGTCGTTGGATGACAGCTGAACGAGGTCCCGGAGTTTGTCGATGACATCGTCTGGAGATGGCGGAAGGTCTGGCTTGGAAGACATCAAGGAGCGCTCGGCAAAAGCGGGCCGGGGTTATCTAGACGTACTCGGGTCGGACTCGGGTTACAATCCTTGGTCTGTTTCTTCCATCTTTCTTCCATCATGCCGCGCGAACGCTCTCTCTCGGGCACCATCCCCTCCATGGAGACCAGCCATGAGGAGCTTAAGGACAATACCATCGTCATCGGTAGGTCTTTGTCTCGTCTCGCTGTGCTGCCGTCTCACCCCTGCAGTCCTTGGTGCCTCTGGTGATCTCGCAAAGAAGAAGGTGTGTCCTAGCGCTCTTTTCCAGTACCTTGATATCTCATCGTTGCTTTGCAGACTTTTCCTGCTCTCTTCGGTCTTTATCGCCAGGGATTTCTGCCTCGCGACGTAAAAATCGTCGGATATGCAAGGACAAAGATGGACCAGGACGAGTTCTACAAGCGTCAGACCTCTTACATCAAGAACCCCAATGAAGACCCAGAGATCGCCAAATCAATTGAGTCATTCAAGGGCTTCTCATCCTACGTTTCTGGTGGATACGAAGACAGCGATTCCTTTGCCAATCTCAACCGATATCTCGAGGAGATCGAATCAAAGTATCAGTCAAAGGAACGTAATCGTATCTTCTATCTTGCCCTTCCACCCAGCGTTTTCATCCCCGTCGCCAAAAATCTCAAAGAACAATGCTACATCGCTAAGAACGGCGTCAATCGGATCATCATTGAAAAGCCTTTCGGCAAGGACCTTGACTCTGCTCGGGAACTCTTGAGTGCTGTGAAACAGTACTGGACTGAGGATGAGACCTTCCGTATTGACCATTATCTCGGCAAGGAGATGGTCAAGAACCTTCTTGTTTTGCGATTTGCAAATGTCGCAATGGGTGCCGCTTGGGACAAAAACTCAATCAGTAATGTTCAGATTACCTTCAAGGAACCCTTCGGCACAGAGGGCCGTGGCGGATATTTTGACGAGTTTGGTATCATTCGTGATATATTGCAGAACCGTCAGTCACTCTTCAGCTATCATCGTCCACTTGCTGATGTCGCTGTGCCAAGTTAGACTTGTTGCAGGTTCTGAGCATCCTGACCATGGAACGACCCGTGTCATTCTCTGCAGAGGATATCCGAGATGAGAAGGTACGCAGTGCATTAACTCTTGTAGCCCATATCAAATTACGTTTTCATTTTGATAGGTCAAGGTACTACGTGCTATTCCTCCTATCGAGCGAGAAGATTGCTTGTTGGGCCAGTATGTTTCTGCAAACGGCAAACCTGGCTATCTAGACGATGACACTGTCCCTCACAACTCGGTTTGCCCGACCTTTGCTGCTACCACGCTTTGGATCCATAATCCTCGTTGGGAGGGTGTACCCTTCATTCTCAAGGCTGGTAAAGGTATCCTTTGCCCTTCTCCCGCGCAAAGATCCATGGCTGAAACTTTTATTGTAGCCTTGAACGAGGCCAAGGTAGAGGTCCGGATTCAGTTCAAGGACGTCACACAGGGTATCTTCAAAGATATCGCTCGGAATGAATTGGTCATTCGCATTCAACCCTCGGAGGCTGTCTACCTCAAGCTGAATGCGAAAACGCCTGGTCTTTACACCCGTGCCATCCCTACTGAGATGGACTTGACCTACAAGAGACGGTTCATGGATGCCAAGATTCCAGAGGCATACGAAGCGCTTATCCTAGACGCCCTGAAGGGCGATCATTCCAACTTTGTGCGACATGACGAGTTGGATGTCGCATGGAAGGTAGGTCACACCATTTGCGATGGTGATGGCGTGTTTATGATGATATATCCAGATCTTTACACCCATCTTGCATTGGATAGAAGGTCGACAGGGACCGGTCCCTAGACCGGTAAATTATCCTTACGGTTCGCGAGGACCCAAGGAGCTCAATGAATTTATTGAGAAATATGGATACAAGCGCTCCGGGGATGCTTAGTATGTTTTACCTTTTTCGAAACTAGTTAACGTCACTAATGGCTTGCGTAGCATTTGGCCGATCATAAATCTTGCTTCTCTTTGAGGTTCTCCTATGTTTGCTTGCTCCATTGGAGACATGGAGCGGACGGCATAATATGGTTTTTACAAGGAATTAGATAGATAGCTCATTGTAAGAAATACACATTTGGATGCTTGTAATCTTTGAGACCACTGTGGTTGGTTGTAATATCCGGTGTAACGAGTTGATCAATATTGATCAATGGAAGCTCTGAAAAAGGTTGCAGAGATCGGCAGAGAATTCATGGGATTCGAATGACGGGAAGGCAGGAGACCGGCTCCCTAGAAAGATGAGATCAGAGCGTGCCCAATGTTGTACATGTGTATACATAGACACCTACTACGTAGTGGCACCCCTGTAAGCGGCATGTTTGGTGGCTCCCAGATGAATAACTCAAGGTGCATACACGCGTTCACCTAAATTCACAATCGAACATTAAGCTCTGGACAGGAGCGGGGGGCGAAATCAAGAGTTCTTCATACCTTGATAAGTCTTTCCGCCCTCGTCCAATAATCTCTTTAGTTTTCCAGCGTTGGCTCTAACGCCTTGTCGACAATCTTCCATTCCCCTCCATGCACCTGCAGCTGTCCAGCATTCTGAACAAGCCTTGGAGGCTTCGGAGAGGGTGGCGAGTTCAAGTTCGCCCCTTGCGTGAAGGACGACGACGAGATCGACGAGACGGCTGAAACCTGTGAGCCAAGTGGACAGACCCTTTTCGGGGCTGGTTGTCAAGTCGGTGATGAGGAAGGAAGAAGCGAGTCCCAGGCATTGTCGGAGGACAGATTGACTGATGAATGGAGCTGGTGTGGTAGATGATGATGACGAGGACGGCACAGTGTGCTTGAGGACGTCGAGAGCAAAGGCGCTGTAGTCGGTAGGAGGTGTCTGAACTGACGAAGCACAGAACATAATGGATGTGTGGATGAATTAAGAAGGAAAGGGGGGAGGAAGAAGACAAGGACCAAAAGTGGCGAGTCCAAATTGGAAGGGATCATAACTGCCCAAGGAACGAGAGAGAAGATGGGGTTTACGGGAATGCAACCTCTCATCGCGCTCATTAACATCTCACAAGTCCTATCCGGCAATCTCCGGTGTTCTGGACGGGTCGAAAAATCCGTAAACTCTCACTCTTTTTTCTAATATGTCTGCGCTGCTGAAATTCTTTGCAACCCTGACTCCTCCGCCTGTCAATGTACAAGAGGAGTATGATGGTCTTCAATGGCGCTGGAAGATGTTTGTTTTCAGGCCAGCCTGTATGTCGTTTTGTGATACGTGGACTGTTGGCTTGACCATGTCTACAGACTTTACCTATGAGGGGTTTATGATTTTGGCGCTCATGTTCTATGTCTTGTTTTGGTGGTATGGATCGACGAGCAACAAGCGAGTGGCGAATCAATGGTGTGTGTGTCTTTTTCTTTCTCAATAGAATATTCACACTCTCGCAGGCTCGACGTCCATTTTCCTCTTTACTGCCAACAGTTCAGCAAGACAGAAACCAAATATGGTCGACTCACTGCAGACGGTCACTCAGACTTTTTCAGTTTTTGCACTGGTCGACGTAACATCGCTTCGCTTCATACCGTGTTTACGTTCCGCCCTCGTCATGACTTGCTTCAGTATATCGTCCAACTCGGCCGGCAGGTGATAGATTTGCAGTATCGGCCTGTGGATACGTTGGAGCTTGATTTCACGTTGACGTCGGGTGTGCTCTTGAATGATTTTGTTTTTGCGGTTGTGTCTAAGGATGAGTTGGTGACGATCAAGGATCATCGATGGGACTTGGTGCGTTTTTTTTTTTTTTTGCGTAACGAAATGGATTCGCAAACGAGATTTTTTTTACAATTTAGACTCTAACCAAGACCACTGATAATCCCACTATTCCATCTACGTTCTCCATCATGTCAGGTACGCTAGCACCCTTCAAACTTACACACGATCTATATACAAATATATTTATGGTCCATCAATAGAATTCGCAGACATCACCGATAACGTTCTCAAAGGTCTAGGCCAATTAGTCAACGACGAAAAAATTCGTCCATTCTTCCGTTCACTCTCTGTGAGAAAGAACTCGTTCCACTTTTTTCTTTTTTTTTTTTGGTTCAACCGCGGACCGGGTTGGGGGAGCCCTAATACGAATCCTTTTATCTATCTATAGATCACGGACCAACCTAGAGACCGACCCAACGGTCCATTACCTAGCGAAGAACGCGAGAAACATGTCATTCTCAATCTGACGGTTCCCCCTCCTTCATCTTCGAGTGATACGCTCGCCTTCATTTCGGGGTTATTCGCTTTCATCGATTCGTTGGCCAAAGTCCATTTACGCCCCGAGACCAAGACCAAGTTGAGGAAAATTAGAGAGGATCTGGATAAAGAATTAAAGGCCGATGCAGAGAAGGATAAGAAAGAAGAGGTATGTGTATATTTGAAAAACAATGATTTCACTGATCTTTCCTACAAGTTGGAACAAGCAGTACAAGATCGCAAGGCCGCGAAGAAGCGGGCTGAGGAGGAGAGAATATCCAAGCTCAGCGCTGCCGAACAACGCAAGGTCCGTTCATTTTCAAATCACTGCCCGGTCATTTCTGACTTTTTTTTCCAATAGTATCTCGAGAAGGAGAAGAAGAAATCGATGAGAAAGGTTCAAGGTCGCATTATCCAGAAATGAGCTCGCTGTACAACATCGTCGATGACTTGAGATGATCAAGTTGGACAACCATGATTATATTAGTGATACTCTATTGCCGATCAAGTACAACAACCCAAAATAGCAAAGCAAGGGGTAAACATACAACTCATTCCCATATAGAATTTGATGATCAAAATTAACAATGAAATGAACAAGAATTAACAAAAAGCCCAAAGAAATTTCTACAAAGCACTCAGCTGTCATTGCTGGTAGACCTGGACAGAGTGGTACTAGGATAGCTTGGCAGCTCAGCAATGGAGGGAGGGAAGACGGCCCTAGAGTGGATGAGACACGACCCATCTTGGCTAGTCGCCATCGTGATGTCACTTATGGAACCCACAGCTGGGTTCTAATACGTCGCTAGCAAGACGATTCCTCCTTTGCCCCCTCCATCCTCTTTTGTTATCGACCCTCTCGCTCTTGCACGACAAGCAAGACAAACAAGATTTCTTAAAGCACATTACAACCACTCGAAAACCACCTATACAAAACCACAAAAACGCGAAACTGTGAGCACAAAAGCTGTCCATACCAAACATGCCAGCACTCTCCACACAAATGCGTACCATTGATTATCTAACTGTTCAATCCAATGCACCAACAGCAATAATCTGAGTCGGGCACTTCGTAGCGGTAACAACTTGGCTTTTTCGTATTCGTCTATGGGAAGGACGAGGGCAATCCAAAAGGAGAAAGCAGAAGGATCGGTGGGCATGGCACCTACGGTGTTTGAGAGACGCTGGACAACCCAAGGGGCTGTTCCTTGTCGTAGACGATCGAGGAAAGATTGGCAGATGGACATGAGGTCTTGATTTGATGGCGAGTTTGGGTGTACAGGGATGGATCTAGGCGTTGTTTGTGGGGGGGTGGGATCGGACGAGACAAGTGGAGGGGATGCAGAAGAAGGGGGAGACGGGGTAGGAGCGGGGGGTAGAGGGCAGAGTAAGGAAGAAGCAGACAAGTCTTCAGGATAATCATCGATACTGGAAAAAGAGGGGTGGTTACGTGATGAATGATTGTAATGGGGAGCAGGTTGACTTGCCGTTCGATACGACCGACCATGTAGCCATCAAGAGTGCCACGTTCGAGGAGACGAAATCGAAAGGAACCCCAGGTCTCGACCATACTACGGCCGTCAGAGAGCATCTGAACACTGCGAATTTCAAGCATGGTACCATATTCGGATAGGGGAGAGCCGGCACCGGGCTTGGGGGCCATGATCATACCGAAGCGAGGAGATGGGGATTCCAAGCAGCGGCGAAGCATGAGGCGATATCTGTTGGAGTGAGAAAAGAGGGAGGAAAGAAGAGAAAGGGGGATTACCTTGGCTCGAAAAAATGCAGAAGAGTGGGCATTCCGGGGAAACTGAGTTGACAAACGAAAATGGGGGTATCGAGACGGGCGTCGCGTTCTTCTGCGGCAAGAGCGTCTGCGCGTTCAGTGTAAAGCATGGGAAAAGAATGCAGGACTGTGAAGAGGATGAGAAGCTGGGAGAATAGGAGAGTGAGGAGAGGACGGACTGATAGCAAGAAGGGTTTTATTGAAGGGATGGTCATGGAAATAAAGAAAGCCGGGGAGATCGTGCCTGCAGAGGGGACAGGCGGGACTGTGGTCGAGAGATCGCTGGAGACATTTGGCGCAAAAGGTCTGGAAAGGATTCGATCAGGAGTCTAAAGGGGGGAAATGAGCCTTACATGTTGACAAGGGGTGGTTATCGGTTGATAGAGAAGGACGAAGCATATTTCGCAGGTAAGCTCCGCAAGCAGCTCCTTCTGGAAGCGGGACAGGATGGTGTCCCTCGTTGGACCCGGTGAAGAGAGAAGAGGCTCGTCGCGGCGGACAGTGCGGTGCCGGGTTGCCTGGTGCTGGAGATGCGCAAGGAGATCGCTGTCGCCATCGACGTCTGGACTCTGATGTCGGCGTCGCTTGCGAGGTCGCCCGTCGTCTGCGTCGGACTCTGAGCCTCCCTCAAGTGCCTGTTTTGTGTGACGCAGGAGGGAAATTACTTTGTTGAGGGAGACATCGGGCCGTGGTTCGGGGACGGTCTTGGGCGGGGCGGGGAGAACGGCGCTGTCGGTGGGAGGTGCCGGCCGGTAGCGCACGCGTGAGGAAGCAGGGAGGGTGGACGGAGCGGAGGATCGGCGAGAGGTGGCAGAGCAGTCGGGAAGGGGGCAGAGGGGAAGCAGGGAGGGCACGGCCGGCCGTCCGGATGGTCGGTCGGGTGGGTCGGCGACATGTCTGGCGCAGAGGGAGTGACCACAGGCAAGAGTGGTGGGGCAGCGGAGAGGCAGGCGGCAGAGGGGACAGAGTAACGCAGCGCACAGAACCCCGAGCTGTGCATAATCAGGACCCCGAACCACACTCTCCGGGGACTCGGGCTCTTCGTCTGGCGGCGTCCTGCGCTTCATCACCAGAAGAGAGGAAGAGAAAGACGCTGCTCACAGTCAGAGGCACTCAAGCAAAATCCATCCCCTCACGTGCTGAGATTACGTCATCCTACCTCCTTCCTACTCACCCCCATGGCCCCTCGCAACTCCTACTCTGCCGCCCTTCCCCCGCCCTCTTGCCTCCTCCTTCCCAGGGTCTCTCCTCCTCTACAGGTCCGCAATACCGCACAGGAGTGGATCGGCCTTCCCCTCGCCTTCGATGTCGTCCACGACGAGCTCCAGGTCGATGGCTACCAGCTGTATGCCGTCGAGAAGTGGTCCGTCCATCTCTTCTCCATCCGCCCCAAAGCTTGACCCTTTGCTCCAGGATCGTCCAACGCAATCGCCCCATCACCGTCCTCACCGTCTACACCGGCGATCCGTCCCACAAGGTCTGTCCATCCCGCATCCAAAAGCGTTCCGCACCTTCATCTCCGCTCAGATAACCGTTGCCGCCCTCGCCCCCTCCGCATCCCTCTCCGACAAGGACGCAGTTGCCCACTGGCAGCAAGCACTCCTCCATCTCCGTCGTGATGGCAGTGCTCGTCCAAAACAGGCATGTCTATTCCCTTTTTAAGCCCTCCCCCTGTTTTTGACCCGAGCTGCAGACCCCCGCCGGCGTCCTCATGGTCACCTCTCTCGCCTACTTTCCCTCCGACTACACCATCGTACACATCCCACATGGCAATTTCCTTCTCGCTAGGGATCAGCTCTACACCAATATTAACCTCCTGCGCATGGGTTGTGGCGGTCGTTCCGCTCTCACCCTCCACGAACCAAGGTGCGTCTTGTTTCCTTCCTTCTAATGGCCCTCTCACTTCTTCCTAGCGATTCAACAAAGGACCGTTTCATATCCACCTACCTCATTCCAGAGTTCTCCCTATCCCCTACCCTTCCTTTTCCCTGTCACTCAGACCTCCATCTCCCTTTCTTGGCTCTCCAATCCAAGGCCAAAACAAAAAACCTCCCCTTCTTCAATGCCACCGTCCTAGAACTCGTCAAGCTTCTTCAAGCTGCTCTCTCCTTGTTTGGCATGTATCATGTCAAGCAAGCTTTCTCCTCCTCAGATGCTCCTCTCCTTCTCGATGGTCTTCTCTGTGATGTTACTCTATCAGCCATTCAGCAATGGATAACCGAAATCGGCCATTCCCGTACAGCCCTCGACGTCAGTTGCTTTTTCATTTCCACAATTATCCCTCTTATTTCCACTCAGCTTTCAGAACGAATACCAGATCCCATGTTGATATCTGCTTTGCTCACTCTTGTCTTATCCATTCGCAACAAGATTGCTCATGTCCATGTATGTTCATCATCTCATCACCTACACATGCTCCCTCACTCCTCTCACTCTAGCCTGTTCCTAAAGATCCTTTTCTCCACCCACTCGCTTTCTCTCTAGCACTCTCCTCTTATGTCTCCTCTGCGCATTCTTCCCTGATCCCTTCTTATCTCACAAGTGATACCCACCATTTCCCCACTGATTCCTCAATCACGTCCACCCCACTTGCCAACGCTCAAATCCCTCTCCACCCTCATATTTCACAACAAAACCTGTCTTCCGTGCCCACCCCTCTGACAAGAGAACTCGTCGACCTCATAGAATCCGGCTACGCAAAACGTGTAGCAACCGTCATTCAGGCGGACAGCATCTCAGTACTCGGTGCACCCACTGGTGTCAGTACATCGCCGTCTTCAGTCCTCCCTAGCACCTCTTCAGGAATCCCAAAAAGAGGCAGAGTCAAGCGAGCTCTCAAAGGAAAACTAGAAGATTTAACAAATGCCGTTTCCTCAACCATCACAGATACATATGATGATGGTGATGGCGCGGATGTAATCAGAGATGACCGTGTCACTGGTGCTACCGCTACAACGTTGAGTGGTACTGAAGCAGATGGGAAATTGAGCGTTGGGAGCAGCGGTGGTCAAATTTTCAGAGGAATGGGAAATCTGTTGCTCAGTGGGGCCAGTGGTATTACAGGTGCTTCAAACAGTACCGCGAACATATGGGACGTAGATGTCGATTTGAAACGATTCGTCACTTCAATCCTCCACAAATCGCATCATCGAAAACGTGCAAGACGAAAAAGAGGATCCGCAAAAGGTGGCGACAGTGTTGATTTTGGAAGAAGTAGTATCAGTGTTGGTGGCGGTTCTTCTGGCGTTACGGGTGGGAGACTCAGCTCTCAGTTTGTTGGACTGCCAGTAGTCCCGCCTTCGATAACAAACGGAGATCATGATGCATTGGTCACGATGTTGTGGTCAGGACGTGTGGCGGATATCGTGGCATTGAGGGAATGGGAGAAGGAACGGGAAAGAATTGAGAACATGGAGTTGTCAGGTTTACCGAATCCTGTATCCCTCCACGGAGCTTTGAGTGATGGAGATGAGGCCAGGAGTGATGGTACAGAGGGTGAAGACAGTGATCTTCAGACAGAAGGCAGACCTGGAGGTAGTTTTGGTGGTGTGTGGAGCGAGAAAATGCAAAGGAAACTGGAGAGTTGGACTGGGTGAGTGAGTTTTTTGAATTTCCAACTATGCTAGTTAATGTTGGATGTAGTTTATCAAAACGCCGCGGTGCCACGGACAGGTTGTCCTTGGGTTCGAAATCGCCTAGCTCGAAAATTGTTTCTGGCGACATAGCAACCAAGGCGGATCCGAAACTGGTGCTTTCAAGAGTACAGTCACCGACATTGCACCCTGGACTTTTATCCGGGTAGGCTTTATTTTATCATCAAGGGTGTTCGGTCTTCAATCATTCCTTCAAAGGGACTTGGAACAGGATGAAACGTTAGATGATAGTGGCCCATGTTCGCCGATCAGTGAGTGAATTTCTTCAGTTCAGTGTTGAAAAGGATTTTGATGAACAAAATAGGCGAGTACAGACATAATCCGTTTATGCTCGATGATCAGAATCTACCCAAAGACCTCGAATTTTATGATATATCCAGAGATGTATCAACGACTGAACTTGGACGTTCTTATGCTGTCCCTCCGCCCATGAAAGCTCAATCGTTATTGCATTCGAGTGCTGCACCTTCAAGCATTTCGCTACAGCCTGCATTTGAGCTTGATGTCGGAGGGAGGACGAAATCGCTTGCTGGATTAGGAATTATAGAAAGGGAATGGGGGAAGAGTATGAGACCTGTGCATCAGCAGCAGAGAGTTTCGAGTTGGTCGGATGTGAGAAGTGCATGGAATGATGAAGGATTTTGGATGTCGGGGAAAGGGAAAATGAGAGCGAGGGTGAATGAGACTTTGGATGAGACGAGGGAGGAAAAGGGTGTTGATGATGACCTGGATGAAGGTGAAGAGACGACCGATAAACGGAGAGAGAAGGAGGTTGAAAGTGACCAGGGGAGCTCGAAAAGTGCTAAGATGCTTCGTGCTCGGAGGTATGTTGTTCTGCCGCTCGGTGTTTGAATTGACATTTATGTGAGGGGTAGGAGAAGCTATCACGATCTCGATTCTTTGCGTGCGATCAGAGTCCTGAGTCCCGAGCGGATGAAGCTGGACGTTGAACTTTGTGCCCAGGTACTGATCATGGTCCGACGAGAAGAGCATTTACGAAATGTGGTTGCATGTCTCGAAGTGAGCTGTGCTATGGATACAACTTTCAATTCATCCTAACAAAGAATTCTAGATCCTGACCTCGTCCCTCCAAAAGACCAACTCGTCATTTCAGGATGACTTTGAGACACATAAAGACGCCATTGCCGAGATTGAACGTCGGGCTCGTGTTATTTCGGAAATCGACGAACATATCCGTCAAACAAGTTCCATCACACAGGCAAAGAACACACTTCAGTACGAGTCTGCTCAATTCCTCATCTCAGAACTATGGCACACGGCATCACTTTCAAGGAAAAAGGTATTTGAGTTGAGAGAGAAAGTGTTTGGAGCAGGTGGAAGGAGACTACCTTTAGGAAAACATGGGGCACACGGAATGTATGATCGTGTGCAATGGAAACTGGATGGTGAAAGGAGGTTGGTGGATTATCTAGGGAGAACAGAGGAAGAAGCAGAGGAGGAAAACCGAGTGGATATTGTAGGATCGGTGCTGACTCGGCCTCCGCCTTCACCAGATGATACAGAGGAGGGTGTTGTTGAACACTCTGGAATCAAGCCAATATGGTTGCTGCGGTTTTTCACCAGCTGGGGGGTGCAGCAGCAATAAGTTGTATTAATAGATTATAGGATGTTACATAATCTGACGTCTATGCAAGAGAGGAGGCTCTATTCTGTCTCCGATTATCCATGCCTGACTCATTGCCGGATTCTACCTCTCTCCCTCTGACTCCCATGACTGCCTCGCTGTCCCATTCCCCTACCCAGGACAATCCCTCGACTCCCCAATACCCAGTCTATCGGTCTTGCTCGAGTCTTAGGCTTCCACCAAAACCCACTCGCAATATACCACCGGCGCCTGGCTATATTGTTTCGACGCAGAGTGCGATGGTGAATCATAATTTGGACACGGTTTCCCCTCAGCGGTCGCAGAGTCCCCGTGGGTCATCCATACAGCAAGTTACGCCCGTGCTAGTGGACTCTCATCAAGGAAAGGACAAAGACGACGACGATCATACAAAGAACACACCGTCTCATCCAAAATCTGTTGCGACAAACCCTATAGAATCACTACATGTCCACCAGTCTGATGAACTCACTCCTCTGCGCGCTCACTATTTGAAGAAATCACTTGTCCAACTTCAATTCGAGCGAGAGTTGGCTGCTATCACGACTGCCAACCCGCACTGGCCGAACGTGTCCACATTGTCGTATCTGGGACGACCATTTAGCTCTCCACCGAAAGATGCGCCTGTGCTTGATATGCCCTTTTTACGCTACATCTTTCAGCAATTCGTGCTGACGTTCCCGTTTATGGCTTCTGCCCCCAAGGACTTTTATTCTCAAAAGTTGCAGCCGTTTGTGGCGAGTATGATTTCACGTAATTTGTCGGCCTCGTCTGTGTTGAGTGAGGATGATGAGGGTGAGGGCAAGGGTGAACAAGCTACAAGGAAGAAAGTGTTGAAGAAGGCTGAGAAGAATTTGAGTTTGTTTTTTGGTTCTGCAACACGATTGGTTGAGAGAGAGGAAGTGGTTAGATTGACGCAGGTTGATCTGGATAGATTAGAAGCATTGACGAAGAGGAGGCAAAGGAGGGTGAAGAAGGATATGGCCTGGTTTGATATCAATGTGGTCTGTGTGAGGACGGTCGTAGATAAGGGTAGAGTGAGGAGTCGGGTTCATGATGTGAGTTGGAAAATCAGTTTTTTTGTAGTGAAAGTATCTTATTTGGTTGTTTCACGCAAGGAATTTGTGATAAGGACTAGAAGATCGCGGTATGAGGATGTATATGTCTCACGGCGTTATGGGGACTTTAGGACTTTGGCAACTGAAGTGACTGACTCTACCTTCTTGAAATCTGGAACTGCTTTTTCTAATTGCGATTATCATTAGCTTACAAAAGCACATCCCGAGGAACTTATCAAATCGCCACCTCAGAAGGACAGGACGCATATCACTGTTACGAGTCCTATTACACCAAGCCTTCCACGTCAGTCGATGTCAAGCGAAAACGACTCTTACGATCCTCCGACTGCTCCCGAACCCACGTCTCGTTTAGCGAGAGAGAAGAATCGCTTAACTCTTCGTTCATATCTTCATACGCTTATGGCATCGCCTACTGTGTTGTCATCACCCGTGTTTAGATCATTCCTGCTCAGTGATCCGATCACCTTGACAAACGAGGAGATAGAGGATGCCAAGAGGCGAGAGGAGGCGGATCGAGTTCGAGAAGATGGTCGGAAGAAGTTTGCCAAAGAGATTGCGGGCCGTGTCGATGCGTTGCGGGATGCTTTGAAGAGTGTCAAAGGTGATATAATGGGTAAAAGTGGGTTTTCGATTGCCCTTGGTCATCGTAACCTTAAAACTAAAAATTTCTACCCGTTAATTGGTTAGATGGGTTGACGAACGTATTTGGAATCATTAAAGTGACACCTAATATTCGAGACCTTCCACCCAACTATCAAGCTGTCACTGAATGGGCACGAATTTCGTAAACTGGCTATTGATTTCGCTGTCTGTGATTTCTAATAGAAGCCATGTAGGCTCGCATCGACGGCGTTTCAGCAATTTGTGGCCTCCGACAATGCATCAGAGACACTTGCTGCGCTCAAAAGAGTTCACGGGCTTATGCCATACTTCATGCTCAAGGCCGCGCTTAAGATAAGTAACCCTATCGGCATGATCAGGAGTAAGTTTGCCCGGTATTTGATCTTCTTTGCAAGACAGGCTCACAACGCAATAACTCAAAGGTGTCTTGGATCTTTTTCTTGCTCAGCCATTCGGTGGCAAGAGTTTATTGCAGAGGTAAAGCCAATTTCTCCGAGTGGTGATGAATGCGCTTGCTGATTTTGACTCGGCCATTTAGGATGTTTACCGGTTCGTTAACGGAGGAAGTAAAACAGTTGCACGAGGAGATTGAAGCTGTGAAAGACAAAGTTGATGACCCCGTTATGTGCGACAAGGTCCGACAGTTTGTATACGCATCCCCAGAGATCCAAGAAATGTTTAAAGCCGACTCAGGTAAGTTGCTCGACGTATTTGATCTTTATCCATATCATCAGTTGTTTGTGTTTGATAGTTGCAGAAAAGATGAACATATTTGTGGTCATTCTTCGATCTGGGGAACAGCCGGCGCTTTCGAGGCCTCAAATGCATAGAGTCGCTAGAGCGCACAAGGCGCATGCACAATACCTGAAACATCGCGAATCATTAGCTGATTCGGATGATGATGACGGTCCACAAAACGAGGATGCGTGGTTGTTAGAGGATCTCAAAGTCCTCGCGTTTCTCTATACAAGACTACGGGATAGAGAGATGCTGATTGATCTTATATTTGAAGTCGGTGGTTTCCCGTTTTTAATATTTTGAGGAAAAGCGTTGACAAAGTCGATTGTTTGTTTAGGGCTTTACTGCTGAATTGCTCAAGGATATTATTACTATATTTTATTCTCCTTTGGCTCAGGTTTACCGGGCTGCTAGTATTGCAGATTCGTTAGGTGATTTGCAAAATTTTATTAACGATCTTATTAGAACAGTAGAGCAGGTAGAAGAAAGTAGGTTTTGGCCATCGAATGGTTTTTTGGGTGCGATAATCCTGATGCGATTTGTCAGTGATACAGAGCGACCCCAGCCATACTGTCCAAGCGTTCATTGACCTCATCCAGCGGCACGAACAATCCTTTTACTACTTTGTTCACAAAGTTCATTCCAAAGGCGAAGGACTATTCAACAGTCTCATGCAATGGGTCGAAATGTTCTTGACTGTCGTACGCGAAGGTCTTGGTGATCCTTTGAGTTTAGAGTTTCTGCTTCTCCATACAGGATTAGAGCGAACGAATATTTTGTTGGAGGTGGACGAGGTTGCGATGTATCACTACAAGTTGAAGGTGATGTATGAGGATAAACTCCGTCGACGATTTGGGAATGCTCAGGGTCAACGGGACGCTGATGCTGAAGATGAGGCAACCCAGACTTTGGTTAACAACGTTCTCGGAGAGATCAATTTTGGAGAGTTGGCAGATGGAGATGCGTTGGATGTCGCTGCTGAGGAATCGGATGAGTTTGACGATGAATATACTTCGAGCGATGATGATCATTCCACTGATGAGGAAGGCACGAGCAGTGAGGATAGTGAGAGCGAGGAAGACAGCATAATTTCAAGAAGCAGGGAGGAGGAACCACGCTCAGCCCCTGCGACTCATGTCCATGTCCGACCGCAGGCTCTCGGCATGAAAGCAATATCTACAGTGACACCTCCGCTGATGAAGAGACCTGCCACCCATCAAACCCTGTTGAAAAATCCGCCAGCATCTTCATCGTCGACTTCTTTCATTTCGATACCAGTGCCAACTATCAGACGATCGTTGTCGCTCAGACGTATGAAGTCGTTAACTTCCCTCGGTTCTCGGAAACAAACTGCCGATGC
>Ga0153934_1000074_pt1 | contig 24660 bp, 27 predicted proteins | sample TSNJ018MetaG_FD_104708 | JGI IMG/M metagenome (GOLD analysis project Ga0153934, IMG submission 104708) | Attine ant fungus gardens microbial communities from New Jersey, USA - TSNJ018 MetaG | ecosystem: Host-associated > Fungi > Mycelium > Unclassified | place: USA: New Jersey, Wharton State...
ACCCAATTGCACGTTGAATCGACATCAGAAATGATAATTTCTGTCTATCACACAATCACAAGTTTTGACAGACAAGCATTCAATAAATACTGGGGCTGTCCAAACAATACTATTGGTGAATTCAGTCTTTCCATGTGCTGCTTGACCGGCTTAAAGATAGCTCCAATACAAATGAAATCAAGGAACTCTTCAGATGTTTCAAGATCGAATGCAAAGCATCGGAGGATTCTAGTGTGAAGCAGAGCAGACAGCGAGATGATCTGTCTACTCTTGCCACATCTAGAAGCCACTAACCATCGCCACAAGTGGCGCACTCGAATTTATATATGATTTTAGGCCATAGACTTTGAAATTTGATCAAAGAATCAAAAAAATGATATTGTAATGACCTGCGTTCGACGTTTGAGGAACGTTCATTTCAACTCAAACTTTCAACTGATCAAACCGAGTAAATTAGTAGCGGTCAATGCTGTGCGCTAATGTATATTGACACTGTAAGCTTGATGTATGCCAGAGTCAGAAAAGTCCCTGAGTTATTTTGAGCAGTGTCCTACTGACTTCATTCAAGTACCAGGAATTTGACTTGAAGCGTTGCAGTCAAGGAGAGTAGTTTACATGCGTTAATCAATTAGTGGCTTACTCTACATGTTTACATTCAGGTAAATTGGATTGCTTTTTCTCAACCAGGCATTCCAGGTTGCCCAATTCTATTTCATACACATATACTGGATGAGGTGAAGAGGAAGAAGATATGGCTTGATGATATGACACAAAAAAAGCAACAACGTACGCTAGAGTACGACCTCGGGGTAAGACGGTACATCCCACATCTTCCAAAACGAAATTGCAATCACAATGAAAATAACATGGAACACAATCAACACGAACATGAAAATCATCAATGACGTTCCAGACCGGTTTCGTCTTCTGCCTCTTAATCTTGTCTCTGCCCCTGTTGGACCAGATTCCAGGTCATCGGTCCCTGTATTTCCAATTCCTTGTTGCGGCGATTGATCTGAGCTCGAAGATTGTGGGTCAAGGTTCCAATTAATAGTGTCGTCTGCAATGAAACCGGTGATGGTCATGGGCGAGGAGAAGAATATCGACATGTGTAAGGGTAGATGTATGGGGGGCATTACGAGTATAGATTTTTGAACATCTATAAGAGAGGGCGCCAAAGAGGAAGGGAAGGAATTATTGTTTGTAAGAAGTTGAGTGATGTATGGCCCGAAACCGAAATTTCTTACCGAAAACATTGTAATCATAAATCTGTATATACAACGAGAAAATAGCTCCTCGGAGCAAGGTAAAAATTTCTCCAAAACTTCTCAGAAAAAGCGACAGCTTTTGAACCAAACATCAGGGCTTCTGCAATTCGCGATCAAGTTCTCGTTCTCCTAAATGTTCATTTTTTTCGTCTCAGGAGCATATTCGGGACGAGAACAAGTACTCATCCCCTCAAGCACAATAAACTCCCTCCGCATCTACCACTTCCGTGCCCCTGAAAACCACATGTCCCTGACTTCTCCTCGCAAACAACGGTTGCTGACGAATAACAACCTTCTTCTTCTTCCTTCCCTTCTTCTCTTCCTTCTTCTCCTCCTTCGGCCATACCTCGTGTTCCTCGAGTTTTGTAGTCTCAGGTGGGATCGTCGCTTCTAGAGCTGGGACATGAACATCAACAGTTTTTCCAACTCGATTTTCAACTATCGACGTAGGCGCATCAGTGATTGGGGGTTCCATTTCTATATTCCGGGGTGCAGGTATCTTTCGGGTTGTTGAACAGTCCAGACAAGTATACGAAATACAATGACCAAATGACGAACTCGCTGTCAACATGCCAATTAATCTAAAGGGAAAAACCGAGAACGATTCGATTGGGATAAACTCACTTCGCACACGGATACGTGCAGTGATCCCTGGTATGAGCACATTATGGCATCCCTTACACAATGTACGCTTCACACCTGGGTCCCTGAAGAAACATAGAATAAATCAAAGGAGGAAATGAAACAAACTTACATCCCGGTCGTTGTTCTCTTCCCAATACATTTCATCATCTGAACATAGACCTTTGCCAGATCACTTCCAATCATCATTTCCCCCCTCTTCTTCCTCCTACCCTTGACAACGTCTTCCTTCTCTTCTTCTTCCACTTGTCTTTCTTCCTCTTCTCTTTGCCCTTCTGCTTCCCCTTTTCGTCTATTAACCTTCCTTCTCTTTATCGAATCCTCATAACCAGAACCAGAACCACAACTCTCCAAATAAACACTCGCTTGCCATAAAAAATTCATTCTTTGCATAATATCCCGATTCTGTATCATATTCACGCTCGGTGGAGTGCAAGTAGTAGTTGCCACATTTGATTTATTCTGTTTTTTCCCCATTATCCGAGAAAGAAAGAGAGAGAGAGAAAGCAGCAGCAGCGAGTAAAAATCAATCGGATGACGTGACAATCAACACAAAAAAATGCACACGCACACATCAACAATCATGGATTCCCCCCAACCAACTAACAGGAACGACCTCATGTTTGTGCGCCTGCCTGCTCGCCTGCCAACACCAACCATACCTTGACAACACCGACAGACACGTTCCAACTTTGCTTCTTTTTCCTTCACTTCACTTCACTTCACTTCAAAAGTCACACAATGAAAATCCCTCTTGACCCGTAAAATTTAATTAAACAACTTTTTGGTTTCAAGAAGGTCCCTCCTAAACCGACTGATGTTCGTTCTTGGCTCAAACTTCTGCTAATGAAATTTATGGCACCGAGCAACCTATAATTAATCGAGATCTCTCATGGCCTTCGTCCTCTGCTCTACTCCTATCGACCATCAGAAAAGTTTAAACACCACGTCAATCCCCAAACAGGTGATCAAGACAAGAACATGTATCGCACAACCAAGAACGAAGAGAATCTACGACTACCAAAAAAACAATCATGAATTAGGTGTCACCCGTACTTTCGTAACATCACACAGCGCCTTCATCCGAATTCAACATTTTCAACAACCTCTGAGCCAACAACATCTCCTCCAAATTCAATCCGTCAATATCCCCTTCCTCCTTTTCCTCCATCGCTCTTGTCCCTCCTACATTACTGTTCGCGACGTGTCGAAGACTTTTGTTCCTCCGAAATGGAATAGGCAGCGGTGATCCGTTTCTTCCTCGTCTAGACTTGATACCGCTGTTCTTCTTCTTCCTACTACTAGAGCTGTTGAAAATGTTCTTTGCGTCCGAACCTATTGTTGTTTTCTTCCTTTGTAACTGGCCGCTTCCCGAAACATCAACATTGTTGTCTATAACCACTGTCGGCCTCGTGACTCTGCTAATTCCCAATTCCATTACTGTGGTTAGCGTCAAGGAAGGTGAAGGTGGAATGGGCGATCCAGGTCGTTCTAATATTTCCTTCTCTGCTTCAGATTCCCTATCTTCATCCTCATCCTCAACATCATCCACGATTCTCATTAAATTTGTACCACTTGATAGTGTCTTGATAGGCGAGTCAGATCTTCGTCTGTTAGGCCTTGTTCTCTTTACTCCCTCTGTCGTCAATGCGGTCCTCGGAATCTTCTCCAGCCTCTCTTGTTTCTTCTTCGACCTGTCCAGATTACTCGAGGAAGGAAGTGGTGGAACAGGCGGTAACTTCCCCCACTGTGCACTCGACCGTGACTTGATAGTCTTCGGTGTATTCCTTATCGTAGTTGTACATTCCTTCTCGTTCACATCAATTTCCTGGTCGCTATCATGACCCCAGCTCGGATTTGCCGGTCCTCCATGTCCAATATCTGATACACTCCCATTCCAGTTTGTGCCAACCCCCAGTCCACATGTTCTAAAACTACCGCTTGCGCCACTTGCAGCCGTAACACTGCTCCCGTTATTTCCTACCCACTTGGGCAACGCAAAACCCGGCGTAGGACTCGCAAATGGATCTGTCAAATCAACGAAATCAGCAGTCTCGCTCTGTTGGTGATGGTCAGATGACGATGCCGGGGCTGGTGTCGTAATTTGTTCTCGTTTCTTTTTATTGCTAATACTTGAAGTCAGCGCTTGGCCTTGGTTTAAGTTAGACATTGAAGATTTCGATTTCGACAGGGAGGGGTGCCATTCCCATTCCGATCCACTACTAGGACTAGTTGCTGTTGCCATTATCGGAACACTCGACATAAACATGAACGTCGGGGACTTTTGACTGAACGAACTCCAAGTACTTCCCTTCCTCTTATGGTGCTGGCCCGTTGCCCTCTGGCTGTCCTGTTCATCCCCCTCCTCTTCAACTGAGTCTAAAGTGTCTTCCTTGCTAAAAGGCTGCGAAGTGGGTGATTGCGAGAGGGATAGTGCACGTCCATAGGCACCAGCTATGGGTCTCTTGAATCTCTCCCTCAACTTGTCTGCTCCCTTCCAGGATAATGTGGGAGGCGAGGTAGATCCAGACGCAGAACCGAAAGATAAAGGCAAGCTCATCATTGACCTGGATTTGATGGGCCGTTTAAAGTTGTTGAATACCCACGAACTAGGGCTGGAAAGCACTGGAGACCTTGGCACAGGTGTAGGCATGGGTATGGGTGAGGGTGTGGGAGTGTGGATCGAATAGGACGCTCCTGGACTTTTCTGGATGGGATCGTCATCTCCCGAGTCAGAGTACTCACGACTGCCGTGTCCAGGTTCGGAGACAGGGGTGTCAACAACTTGGGCGGTCTCACATGCAACTTCGTATTGCTCTGCCTCAGTAAAAATGTCTCGGATAGTGAGATTTGGCTTCTCTGCTGGTGTGACCATACCTATTCGGACGTCCTGGTCATTGTCAGTGACGACAGCAGGGCTATTGGCAGGAGAAGGGAGGCAATGAGTATGCGGGATAGGCGTTTCTGTGCGGACCCCAGCTCTGGGTGTATCAGGTGGACTTGGTAATTGTGGAGGAGGCTTTAGGTCTAGGACATGATGGAAAGCCTTGCCATCCTCTAGATCGACGTCCATGTGGGGAGGCTGAGGGGGAGATGAGAAAGAAGAGGAAGTAGAGGGGAAGCGAGTGTGGTCTGGATGATGTAAATTGCTGAGAGAAATAGACATGTCCTGCTGCGAAGGGGCGAGCCATCTTCGGAACCTTGCGAGCCCAGTGGTGCCAAGTGTAGGATGACCAGAAAGGGAAGTGACCTTCCGAAAAGGTAAATCCAGTTGATCATGTCGCCGAGCTATCGACACAGAGATGGAGATTCGTGGGCTTTGAGGAGTGACTTGGCTGTGTCCTGGATATGACCCGCTGTGAGACTGGCAGGGAGACATGTGTGGACAGCGGAGTGCTTACGCGTGAAAGCGAGCATGAATGCACAGATGGGTAGAGTCACCCAGACCGTTTGTATCGCCTCAACAGCCTTGGCTTGGGGGACGAGGGCAGCGACGAGAAAGAGGGTATTGGAAATCAGCGTGGCGAGGAGCGTGAGCACCATCTCCATGCAAGATCTGACAATCCCGAGTGCGACGAGGGTCAGCAGCAGAAAACACAGAGGCGCAATGGCGGCGGGAATGGCAGGGACAAAGGGCTCGGCAACACCGAGTGCAGTCCCTGGGGAGGTAGAAAATTGTGAATATATGCGCAGAAATTTAAAGCGCTGCGAGACGCACCGCAGAGAGCAAGGCTACCGAGGACCAGTGAGCAGCCCCGATGCCGGTGAGCAAAAAAGATGGCAGATGCGCTCACTGCAGAGCGTCAGCATGTGGCCTGCAGAGAAAAATAAGCCTACACTGCGCATAGATGCCCGTCTCGGCGATGAGCTCGGCTCTGTCAGCGTCTATGAGCCCTGCGACGCCGAATGCCATACCGGTGAGAGCCAACAAGAGGAGTGCAGCGCAGACGCGATGGCCAGGGGTGTATGCGATGTGGAGGACAAGGCCGCAGAGAGGTGGCCCGAGCGCAGGGACAAGGGCAGCAAGCATCCCTGCCGCGCTTCTCCACGCCCTCCCCTTTTACCCTCTCTCTCCCTCCTCATTTGGTGATCCTCTTGCCATATTGACTTACTTGGTGGCTGTGTCTATAGATCTATACAAGATGTGGCTGTGCTATATTGCTTGTCCCTGTTATGCTTCCCTTGATATAATGCCACGTCAGCTGCCTTCCTTTTCTCTTCTTACCAATGGCCTCTCCCTCTCCCTCCTCTTCCTCCTTATCTGACCCTGGTCCTTCTCGTAAACGTCCTCGCTCAGACTTGTCTTCTGATGAGCGTAAGGAGGCCCGTGCTCACCGCAACCGTATTGCCGCCCAGAACTCGCGCGACCGCAGAAAAGCCCAGTTCGCCTTTCTTGAGCATAGGGTCAACGAACTCGAAGAGGAAAACCGCCAGCTCCGCATCTCCCTCAACCTTCTCTCTCAAGGCCAACAGCCTCCTCCAGTTCCCGATACTGAAAATGCAGAACTCAAGGAGCATATTCGCACCCTTGGGCGCGGCTGGGATGCTTTCGTTAAAGCTTTGGCTGCCCAAGGTTTTCCCATAGGCTGTGCTCCCCCTGCCACTCTTCCCTCCCCTGCCCCTTCCCATACTTCCTTGGACTCACTCCCCTCAGCACCTTCCACCCCTTTGACTCTACCCACATTTGTTCCCACTTCATCCACCTCTCCTTCTCCCTTGTCAACTCCTGCCATTGCCCTCTCCCCTGTTCTTTCGAGCATACAGCAAGAGCGCCAAGAGCAAGATACCACTCGCCACCCAGCACGGGTGGCGTCCATCCTAGTGATGGCCCTGCAGCGGGTGGTACTGCCTCGCAGGCGTTTGCGCTCGCCCTCGATGACTCCTTGGCGTCTCGGCCTTCGCAATCTCAGGTTGATGAGGACGAAAACGCGATGGAAGAACTTTTCCGTGAAATCCTTATCCCAGTTCCCTCTGCGCCTGAGACAATCATGACCCCCGATCAGGTCGTGAAAGAGGAGCTGGATATCGTAACGGTGAAAAAGGCAGAAGGGAATTTGGCTGAGATGGACTTTGATGTCGATGAATCATCGTCGGTTGATTGGGCGAGTGAACTTGATATGCAGAGACTCTTGGATTCGTTGCAGCAGCATACCTCTACTGCTCTTGCAACTTCGGGCCTTGATCTATTTTCATGGAATGATGTCCAAGGTGTTGACCCTTTGTCAGCGACAGCTCCTGACGTGGTTTAGTTGCGTTTGGCTTTCATCCCAAAAACCTCCCCTCTTGTTTCGGACTTGCTTCGCTCGATTTATTTATCACATCTCGCTCTCGACTTGTACCACTATGTCTTTGCTTTTTTATGTTGCGTTCGACCATTAATCTCCTTTTTTTCTACTCGCCGCTTACGTTTCTCTTCACGTTCCTTCGCGCCTTTCCTCCCTTCACGCCTCCTCGAGCTTCTTTGATCCTGACATTGGCTACTGGCGAACGGACAGACGAACCCAATCACCAACCACCTTACATACTCTTGGAATGTACTTGAACCTTGACCGTACCTTGCTCCCCTATTTGTGGGTATTGAGCAGCGGGCTCTTGTGTTTCTTGTATTTTGTTCCTTGGGTTTTGTGTGTGTGTTGTCTGTGTACTGGTGTTCTGATTTTTGTTTGTTGGGTCGACTGCTTTGGGTGATTTGATGTGGTTTGGTGGTTTGGATTGAGTAGATAGCTGGGTTGGATCTTTCAGAATTTGTAAATAGTGTATCAAAATTTGAATCTCAAATATCTAAGGTTATATTTGCATTCTTTGCATTCAGTAAACTGGGAGTCAGGCACAGCCATCCCCAGGTCTATGAGTCATCTCATTAACACTAGATATATGACCTCCATTCGTCCAATCTACTCAAAAAAATTCAGTCTCAAATCATTACCACTAAGAAACACATACTGGAAGCTGGTCGGTGCGTTTGTCCACACAGCCATTATATTGTCATCATGATTATTATCTGGCAATGATGGTTGCTTAAGTAGAGGCGTCGGAGTATCAATATCATTACCATTGTTTTTCCATTGCGCCTCGAACGACAAAGGCATCACTTGGGATCCATGCACACCCCCCATCATCCCTGGAAACCATGAATCTTGACCACGATCATGATCACGATCATAATCGTCGTCGTCGTCAGACTGTACCATTGGCATATCGCAATGTGGCGTCGGCGGTAGTGTTGGTGTCGGCTGAAAAACCTGTTGATGATTCCAATAATTTCCTGAACCTTCAGAAGCAGTTGTCTGATTTTGTCCCTCTATCTTTTGTTGAGGTACCGCGATTGTATCCATGATATTGAACTGCCCATATACTGGTAAACGTCCAAGATCGGTACTGTACACCGGAAGTGAATAATTGGGTGGTGTTGGAGTAGTAGACGAGGACATCGAGGGGGGTTGGACAAAGGCAGTAGCAACAGGAGGGGATACACCTGAACCCGGCGCGACCGTTGCATTGTTGGGATAGCCAGCAGGCAAGAGTGTCGAGCATACAAGCCCATCTGAAATTGTCCCTTCCTGTCTCGATTTAGGAGGACCTGGTGGTGATATTGGTAGATGATCCTCAATAGCCACATCACCAACGTTCGCAAGCTCGGTTATTATATCACTAATACTTCCTCAGCTGGGTATATCAGAAACGCGAAACACGACTCACACGAATCTCCCTGCCTGGCTCCATCTAAAATACTTCAGTACGAAATCAGTAGTTGCTGACACCAATCACTCACCTCGTCTCACAGGACTTCAAGATATTAATACATCTCTGTACGTCTTCCACCTCTTTCTTTGGGTGCGGTGCAAACCCGGTTCGTTTTCCACTCCATATATTCAGCAATAAAATAACAGCTACTAAAAATACAGTAGACTTCACTCGCGTAGTATCAATGAAAATAAAACAGTCCAACAAGTCAGAACGCACCTGAAAATACGGTAAAGGTAGGTGACTGACACGACTATACGACTCGAGTACACGACAACATGAACGAGCAGCATCCGTGCATATAGCCAACGAAGGAAACGTGACAGAGATGCTATTCCGGGGGGAAGGAATAAACGGTCGATGAATGAATATCTGTAAATAATAATAGGTCGAAAATAGTGCTGCAGATTGCTTCAGGAAAAGCTTATCCTCGCACAACGGATTCCAACGTACTGCCAAATTATCGGTTCGCTGCGCCAAAAAAAGTAAATGGAATCACATACAATGTAGAGGAACTGAATCCATCCAATTATTCATCGCCGAATCCAGCTCGACGATAATCTGCTGCTCCGATCGTTGAATGACCCTTCCAAACTTATTATTCGGTCGTTTGGCAGCATACTGCAGACAAAAAATTATCATACACTTTCCCTCAATGCAGAGTAAACAACAACGTACGATCGCGCGCATGGCATACGCAAGGATATCTGAGGCTGAGATAGCAATTGAAAAATGTCATCGAAGATGGTTTGCCCTCTGGCTGCTTGAACCGCTTGTCTGGATCTGATTCTTCCCAATACTCGTCATCACAATCAATGGGGAGATCTAAATCAAAACTAGCCCGATAGGTCAGTAGACCGTTTAGATATCACTCTTACAGAATACATACTCCTCGTCCTGAAGTCCGCACGGCCGTCCAGAAGCTGTGCTTGCCAGACGATCTATACTCATAAGAACCCTATGATAGACGACGGAACTTTATTTATTGGTCCCCATAGCGATTACCCAACCTTACCAAAATGCCCGCTTCCATAGTTCTTCCTCAGCTGTGGGGATAGAATTACTTTGAGGTCGTCTTCGGTGAGCGCCGACTTCCTGAGCAAGTCGAAGTGCCATTCCTACTTGACTCCAACATCCTTGTGGCATCTCTGTCTACTGCGAGAAGAGAATAGAGAGCTAGTGCGAAAAAGAATCTTTGAGCGATGAACCGGAGAATCCACGTAGAATAACGTACAGCATAAGCCTGTAACTCATGCAATGACGTCTGCCTGAAGAATGACGCTCTCAATATCCTAACCTGGTCAAACCACTTCCACCCCGCCGATCGTACTGAATCACTTCCCTCCACGAACACCCTTGAATCCTCGCTATACCTTGAACCTAATGCACAGACCAATAAAACGACAGCACCAAAATATTGGTCGGTGAGGTAAAGATTCTCATCAATACCTCGTTGGAATGTCGGGCGGTGGAGAAGAGGAAGGAAAGGATTGATTTGTGTAAAGTAATGTTCGACAAGAGACTCGAGGAAGTCGAGGGGAGGAAATGTGTATGATGGAGCTGTCATTTCCAGGTTCCCTGAAGCCCACTCGTTAGGAATGTGAGCATGCGCCTTAAGACGATGAATCACGAACATACTCACAGGTGGGACATCCCAAAACTCGGGTCTACGTCGCACCAATTCAACGGGAGTAGTAATATCTCCTTTATATTGGCTTTTCAACTCCAACGCAGTCTGAATGAGATGATATCCACTGAAACGTCATGTCAGGAGAAGATGTAACAAATGTTTGAAATGGCTGCATGTTTTTTTTACCTCGACTTTCCGAAGAACCGATTCTGCGTTGGGTTGAGATCGAGTTTGGCCAGTTTTCCGACCATGACTTTTTGATTTTGGTCTTCATCTTGTTGTGCCACAAGGTCCTGATCATTGACTTCTTCAAGAAGTTGATCGACTTCCTGGCTGAGATCGATACCAGGGAGCAACTGGATGTATCAGTTGATGAGTATTTGGCGGGAAGAAGTGTCAAGGTAAAGCATACTTTTGTTAGCAATTTATCCAATTTTTCCAGCCGTGCCTCTAGACTCTCTACATAACTGTTTCAAGTCATCATCAGGTCGTTCGTCTCGTCAAGTCCAAAGCGACAAAGGACGAACCTTTTCGCAGTCCCTAACATCTATCCACCAGTCATAATGATAACAACACGAAACTCGCTATCAAACCTAATTCAGCTCACTTTTCTGACTTCTTGGTGCGTGCATTCAAGTTCATTTTGTATGCAGTAACTACACCGATTGTTTGGCATCTCTCCACTGTTGCAACGAACTAGAGCTAGTCTCAGATAGAGACACATTTCAGACTCTGACAATACTGACTCTTTTTTCTCCTGCAAATATCACGAGCATTGGGTATACGGCGCTTCTTATATACCTGAGGTGAAGACCCTTCGGTGGGCGCTGCTCCCTTACTGTGAGAGCTGACAGGAAAAGCAGAGGTGACTGATGTGGGTGCTGCCATAGAAAGAGTGACGTAGCGTCTAAGAAAGAATCGAATGAGTCGATTTGTCATTTGATGTCCATCAAATCGATGTCTAGCTGTCCTGATGTCCGTGATTAAAATTTATAGGTTATCGCAGAGATGTGGGTATATATAGCAATGAGCTGAATGCCAGTGAGTCCAAGACATCTACCCAATGCCATGCAACAAAAATGTTGAATGGGACTGGCTCACTTGACGTGACGTCATGTTTTTGTATGAGGTTCTATTGTTTTCTTCATTGTATCAGGTGCTGGCTTATTATATCTGCAACATCCTGTTATTATACTGTAGAATTACCTAACCTTTTGGTACCATGAAGACAACCATCATCTTGCTGTCTCAAACTCGACTGCGCACATTTTAAAAAAAAACAATCGAACTTCAGATTGAAGATGACTATTGTAAGATAGAAAATTTACGAGTTTAATTCAGTGAAGTAATCTACACCTGTACTATTTAATCGAAATGATCATATCACCTCCATGAAATCTGATGAGACCCTACTGGGGACTATACGACTGAGATCACCATCGTTTCACCTTGACTGGCCATTAGAAGATCTTTTTCCGCTGTTGGTCGAGTGGGGGCAACTACATCAGCAGTCCACACACACAAAACGACTTGTTACAAAACAGACAGTATCTGTCATTGGTAAGCTTCAAGGGGCAGGATCAAATGCAAATTTTTCTGGGAGCCGTCATTGGAAAACATATTAAGATTCAACTTCATCGATTATATATATATGTTGATTGCTACTATCCCTCAGTGCTAGAATGCTAATGTTGTCGAGTACAGATACGATATGTCGTAGAAGGATCTGGAAACAGACACAAGCCAAGCTGTAGGTCAGCTGGACAGGACATCCGAGAATAACTAGCCACGTGTAGTCTTATACAACCACCGATTGAGGTTTCAGCAAGCCTTAAAGGGAGAGGGAGGGTGGAAAGTGCACATTGTACCCTAGAATGCCGGCGGCCGCATAATTGCGATCCTGAGAGTCGAAGCGGAGAAGACCCCTGCCTCCATCATAAGAATCCCTCTCCTCCACATGCTGATTCCTTCCAAGATGTACACGACCGTTCATTGCAATAACTCCAACTGCCTGCGGGAGACAGCTGAAAACTGGGGAAGAAATGAAATCAACTTCGAGGTTTACTGTAGACAACCACACCGGCCTCTATTCCGCACGAAGATACCTTCATTCCAAAATTAGCAAGGTGCACTGTTTTGAACAGCAGTGTAGATCGGGGACTGAGCTATTATCTTTGCCATACAACTGGCGAAGAGCGGTGTCGATAAGCATCGCATGACTTACCTAACTGTATTCCTCTCGTACTACAGAGCAGCCTGAATGGAAAGGATGCATACCAGTCTGTGTCTTCTTAAACCTCTCCCAGAAGGGCATCTCATCAGGGCACCGATCACATGTGGGAAATGAAACTAATTAGACTGACCTACCCATTCATGACTGAGAAAAAACAAGGGTACGTTTCACATTTTGTCAACATCCAGCCCGGATCATATCCCGAGTGGCAGTCAGCGTCTAAAAGACACTATGAAAGCTGAAAAAAGATTTGATTGAACGCCCTCCATCCACAAACGTGTTTCCCTCCATCATACAAACCAAACGACTGACAATGCCGAGAGAGAGAGAGAGGAAAATCTTTCTACTGCTATTGATGACCGATATCGAATTCCAGCCTTTCTTATCCCAAGACGGGGTCGGGATCGAACACAAATCTGAGGTAGTTCATGAGGTCTTTTCTCATTCCTATCGTTTGATACCCCACATAGATCTTGTGCAATTGCAATTGTAGTGTGCTAGTTGAAACGATAGCAGGCCTCGGAGAAAAGCTTTATGCGAGGAACCTCATGCCACCGCACTTGAAACTTGAAATATGATAGTGTCCTCGAGAACAAGATTAGAGCCGAGTTGGGAACGCTCAGGCTTCACAGGTAAGCACCGACATACTCCTAGTTCAGCTTCCGTAAGACATTAGACGCGAGACAGTCAGATTCAATGATTAACAGTCCAATGCGCCAACAGAGAGAGAGAGTTAGCAACGTGATGTCCGCCGCCTAAAAAAGAAAACCGACGCGTTGTTTGTTTTCTTGTTTGTCACCGGCCTAGTCCAAAGTCCGATGCAACACCCAGTCCACCCCCCTGCATAACGATGATTATCTATCATTGAGCAGATCCCTGTCTAACTCTAGCCATTTTGCAATCTGGATGGCATTTGATCGGGTCACAACAACTGACATATCCGCATTACCAGCACCCAAGGGCCTCGTCAAAATACCTCAAGTGCTTCTCGAGCTTATTGCATATCGACTCTGCCTTCTGGCAACCTTGGGACTTCTTCTACGGCTAATCGCGTAGTATTGAGAGGTATATAAACACCTCATGGGGATAAAACGACCTCAAGAAAAATAGGCGGAAGATTCTCACCTCCGATAGGCTGCCTTTGAAGTCTTGATTTGTACTTGCGTGCTAGATCGATAAAAGATATCTCATTTATTTAACGTTCCATTCAGGTTGAAATAGTCTCATCAGTAAGATGAAGACACTATGTCAAAAATATGATGTGGGTATATAATTAGACCTTCAGCGTATCTTTTACAGTGTCATAGACATCCATGCACACCTCCCCAGCGTCAATTCACTGAAAATCACCAAATATTGCGTCAAACACGACACCCCGCTAGTCCCTGAGCCCATCCCGTGCCTAAGACGATGAGAGACGCATCCAGGGAACATCCTCACTTTCGCAACATTCAGCACTATCCTCAAACCTCGGCTTGAATGAGTGTCCGACATAGGTGTTTTGAAACATCAAAACTGCTAGTTACACCCTAGCTGATTTTATTATGCACATGGCGTGTAGTCAGCAAGATGATAGGCTGATGACGATGATGTCTTATGTCAGAGATCTACGCCAGTCTTTCAAGTTTGAACGTCCTGCGGGATGTGTAAACGCTAGAGCAAGAGCAGCATTTTTTTAGAGCGGACAGCAGCATCCAGAGTGATATTGTATTGATTTCCGGTCATATCGGAGATTTTTGCCATGGGAAAACCACGCCCATGAGTTGTACGAGCCCCACTTTCATTACATTTACCTCGAAAGTAGTGTGATAGGCTATATTTAGCTGGAAATCATTTGTCTCCCACCCAAACTCATTGAGAAATATCAGCAGTGAAACTGCTTATCCTTCGGTGATCTCACGTATGTCATCCCCGATATAAACTATGGCATCCTTCTCTTACACATGCTCATTTCACCGATATGCTACTGAGAGCCCGTGCTCCCTCTCCTCCTCCTGGAAACTCCAACACTCCCTTGCTCAAACGAGGAACTATTGCTGCTCTCGTCTTGTCGAGCCTGGCCGCATTTCTTGTTATCATCGCTGCCCTTTTTTATATTTCCAAGCGGAGACGCAGACGACGTCGTGCAAGGTATCAAAACCAGCGCAGAGGCCATGTCAGTCTCAATCGGCTCTTTCCAAGGAAACACAGCTTCCGAGCTCACAGCGATGGTGTCGATGGTCAAGAAAAGGATCAAGTTGACTCAGCAAAAGAACAGCCATTCACAGGTGTGATCCTGGACATTGGACACGATAGCATTGAACCTGTCGAAATCAACGAGGACAACATGTCCCCCGACGGGATCAGCAACACAGGTGTCTGTGGGGGTCGTCGTGACAGCTCAAAGAGTTCCAACAGTGGGTTTGCCCGCTGGAAAAAGGGCCTTAGCACGCTCTCTGGTTTGACTGCCCTGGGACTGAACTTTGCGCATTCAGATGAGAAATCACCGGTGTCAGATGATGGAGATGAACGTGAGGATGATAGTTCTGGGCTTGGAGTGCGTGTGAGCCATTCCTTGGGCCGGATTGGCAGCAACAAATCTACCGGTAACGGCAAGGGCAAAGGACGGCTCCGTGGCTCCTCCGGTTCACATGACCAGTCACATGATGCAGAGTCACTATCAGGACTAACATCGTTGTCGTATGTCTCCAATACAGCTGTATACGGACATCCTCCTTCCTATGCTGCCTCCGTTTCTCACAACTCAGGCTCAGGCTCAAATGCGTCTTTGCAGCTACAAACTGCTCCCAGGGCTATCACTCGACTGTCGGACTCGCCTCCTATGTTTCTTTCCGACCAGTCGATTCTACTAGATCGAGCCAGAATATCCGGAATTCATATACTGGGAATTGGCGGAGCCTTATCCAGTATTGGTGCTCCCATCTCAGCGCATGTTGCTCTTCGTGGATTAAGCCCGAGGATCAGTAGATCCAAGATTTCGGGCAAGGGAAACCGTAGACAAAAGGACACAGGACCGGAAAGGAAAAAGGAAGAGAGGGGAGAGGAGATAAAAAAGAGAGAGCTTCCACAACCACCGGGTGAACAAGAAGCGAGTGGCAGTGTCGCTCTGCGTTTTTCGTCGCAAGTCCCAACAGCTACCACTGGCTCTCCCATCCGCGCCCTTCCACCTATTCCTACATCCCAGCCGACCCCAGCCCCTTCGCAACCTCAGCTCTCTCCGCTCCGGCTCACAGAGTCCCCTTCGTCGTACTTGACTGCCCCCGAGTTGTTACCCTTCAAACCTAGCTCCAATCAGGATCCTGATACTATCACTCCTTCACCTCCTTCTAACAATAACACCGAAAGAAGGTTCAAACCCCGTTCATCATCAAGCAATGTCCCAGGTCTCGGGTTTCCAAGGGGCGTCCAATCCTTCGCCGAAGCGGCCGCTCTAGCTGCCAGTCTGACCACACGTGGAATTCTTGTCGAAGGACGTGGTCCTGGTATTGGATCTGACGGCGAACCTGGCCAAGGCACCCCGAAAAGATTATCCACGGCCTCGAGAGTGCGTTTTGAGGATGATCCTACTGATTTGAACCCGAGTTCGGGAGAGGCAAGGTTCACGTTGTCGCTTCCTAGCGGTCAATCGCTACCTCCTGATGCGGTGTCACCAACCTCAGTCCAAGGTTCGAGTCGATCTTCCGACCACGTCGCTACTGCCTCTTTCCTTGACCTAAGTTCTCAGTCTTCCTCGCCCCCTTCTCAACAACAATCTACTAAGATGGAACTCTCCACCGACATCGAGCTTGAATCCGATCGTATCTGGTCCATGCATCTCCCGGGGCGTCGTGGTGCGCCCAAGTCGGAATGGAATGACACAATTTCACCTCATATTCGATCCGAATCTTCTTCATCCCACTCTGGTTATGGAAGTCTGCGGGCGCAGTTTTCCCCTGTCGTTCCTGCCCCTGATGCTGGGACGTCTGATCCCCCATCAAATCGTCACATTTTCCCGTTTCCACTTGCGATTCCTCCGTCGCAGTATATGCCTGAAGGGTTTACTGGTGTTGAACCCTCGCCCTCGTTGATATCGGCTACTACCAGTATACCCGTTTTCGTTCCTCCCACTTCTCGACGAGGCCATCATGACCAACGACTTCACGAGCCAACGACCAGAATAAGTGAAACGACGCATGATCTCAACGACAACGCTAACGACTCTCAAGACCACCATGAAATTTCTCCTCAGCAAAGTAATACCCACGAAGGGATGTCATTCAGCTCCCCGACCGATAGTTTCCCACAGTCCATTTCCGAAGTGCATTTTCGAACGAGTGTGGGTGTCGATTCGGATGTCGATCTTGAACCGGGACGATTGCAGTATGCGCGTCATTATTCTGTTCGACCCCGTCATCGCCATCGTCATCAGCATTCACATCCGCCTTTACCTTCGATGCCTTTGACGCCTCAGAGGTTTCATCCTCAGCAGGAACAGGCTCAGTCACCGTCACAGCAAGGTTCGGGTGGTAGTTCGATCGTTCAGAAGATATTTGGTGGTGGCGGTAAATAGGTTAAGTGATGGATGCTCACGTATAGGATTGTTGTATTATTAACCTCGGTTTTTTTCTTCTTGTTGTTGTTAGTATAGGAGTTTTATCCTATACTCGTCTCCTGATAAAAACAAATGTATGTACAAAGCTTTACGCTAGTCACCTTCGATAAAGATAGGTTTCTCGATCGACACCATCGGTAAAATACAACTATGTAGTATCCTTTCTCAATCCAAAACTAACAAATCTCCTAAAATCAGAAAACACTTCTCGTTTCGTCTCACCCATCGCACTACCTCTACCAGAACCAGAACCATCTGGTGTACTCGTGCCCGTCACAGCTCCACTTGAGCCCTGCGTCGAAGAAGTGCTAAGACTGTGGAAATATCCTTCTGTAGCTGTCCCCGAGCCGAGAGGGGAAACCATTCGACTTGCTGCCGGACTCACAAGACCTCCACCGCCACCACCACCACCACCAAATGCGTAGCCTGTGAGTTGAGGATCCATATCCAGCGAAGACAAGAAAGACGTGCTATCCAAATCCGTCTTAGTACTTGTGATCATCAAGAAACTGTCTTCAAGCTCTTGATCCATCGCTCGAGGGGTTCCTTTCAAATCAAGAATCTACAAAAATCTTCCAGGTCCCTGGAAATGAACAACAGCTTAGACCCATCCCTACCTTTTGGAAATTAATCAACGAAGCATCACCAATGAGAATCGTATAATTGAGTATGAAATTCTCTTTCGGATCCTACCATCAACATCAACATCAACATCCGTTCACAGGAAAATGTGATGGAAAACATACTAGTGGCGTTACTATGACTTTGAGGAGGGATTCTAATCGCGAGGTCGCCTTCGTAAGGGCTTTAGCATACCTGTCATTTGTTCGGATGCAATATATTAGCAATAAGAAGGAAGAAGAGCCGTCAAGACGGACACATTTGTCATTAGGCTTTCTCCAGGCATCTTGCTAAGATAGCCCTTGACAACCTGCAAGTCTATCAACAACTAGACAAGCATCAAGTCAATCCCCCTGAATCACATCATTCTTCGAATTCACAGCGCACCTGTTCCGCTCCAATTTCCTTTAACGGTCGGCTCCTAACAAGAGCATTGGTAAACTTGATCAAGAGTAAGCTAGAGAAACACAAATTCTCAGTTACATTCCCAAATCGAACGTGTTTAGAGGTTTTACGACATACCTACAAGTTTTGTCTAAGAAATTGCGCAGATACTTCTTTTGTTCCATCAAAGGCTTAATAACCTCCACAACTTGCTCTGTGGTCTTGACTAGATCCCCTACATACGGAGACTGCCCACTGACTTGGTTAAGACTTGACCAATTCGCCCGCGACATCGTCACAAAGTACGCATCTATGGCGTTCTCTACTTCACGAAGGAGTACGGTGATAGCCCCTGAGACAGCACTGCAAGAGAGAGAGAGACGGTGATTAAAATCACAACTACATGACAAGGAAAGAGATACCTGACAAAAAGATCCCTTTCATTTTGCAGCGTTACTTTATCCTTGAAATCGGGGTTGATTTTTTCTTTAATTTTCTCCTCCAACTAGGACCGCGTTTTACACACACAGAAGACCAAGTCTCGAAATGGGCGTACCTCTGAAGATGTCGTCTGGCAGTAATCTGCAGTGTTAATGACCATACAAGCTTGTTTGATCTCCTGGACATCATATCGCGATTCAGTTGACTTCCGGGCAGCTGGACTGGACAACAACAGTCAGTCTTCTCTTCTTCATGAGAACTTGGATTGAGATATCACTTACCGTTGTTTAGGCCCACTCAGGGACAGAACCTCCTCTAGTCGGTACTGAGTTACAAGAGGCAATATCTGTCGTGGGAGACCAACCAACCTGCATAGATACGCAACCATTTCTTGTGGAGACCGCAAAGGTCAAACAACGGCTGGCCTGTAGACAGCTTTGCACACTGATCTAGATTCTGCCCATAGAAATAAAACAACTCGGTAGATGAAGGTAGAACGACCATGGTTTGTTCGTCCTTTTCCAGGTCACCAGATGAGGTGCTTGTTGCGTCAAGGGACGTCCGCAGCGGAGGCTTTCCCTTCTTTCTATGAGGTGCAAGCATTTCTGCCAGGGCCCTTCATGCGTGTCACGAATAAGTAAACAACTTGACAAGAATATCACCCACCTGTCTTGAGCCTCGACGAAAATGCCAAGATACGGCTCAAAGGCAGTAGAGATGGCTTTTTGTGGCTGATTCGAGGCACTCGTAAATCTAAGGATTTCGGCAAACTATAGTTCTCGACATGAGCATTGAAGGAAAAAACAAAGCAAAAGATCGACTTGCAGGAGTGGCCCATTTTTTCGCCGTAGATGATTCAAACTCGACTGCTTGCTGAAGGTCATCCAGCAACGATTTGACCGTCAGACTCTGCGCAGATTTCGAGAGAAGAGTCGCAATATCATCTCTGGCCAACGTTCAACAATCCTGCTGGCCCTACAACAGAGAATAACACTCACCGAGTAATTTCGGCAAACTTGCCCAAAAGGAACCACCCAACCTTCCATTGCGATGGAAAAACATGCCCCTGCTCCAGTTCATGATTACTTATCAGTCGCCGAAACCATGCGAATCTCCTTGAGATGTTATCCAGCTGGCCGGCTTCATCGTTCGTCCTGAATATCCGACGGTACTCTTTGAGCTCGAGCGCGACGTAGCGATCTATCAGGTGTGACCGAAAATCTATGCCTAAAACGTCCACAACAAGGCACGCCTGAGTTATGGATGCAGGCATTATCTGCTTTGCAGTGTCCTGAAGAAAGCTTATATCCCCTCATGAACCCCATATATATACATCATATCAAGGATATTAAACTCACAACGCATCAAAGTCGGCATCCAATTGGGTCCGGAGATCACCTTGTATTTCTTGTATGCGCTTCAAGATACGCGAAATCCGTTGTACGGATGTATATTCCTTGAATGTGACAGATATTTCTTTGACAGTCTAGGATCCCTATTTCAGTGTACGAGCAATCTACGAATGATATGTCATCCGCACCGCCAGAGACTCGGAAGCTTCCTTATACTTTTTCTCTTTGATTTGGTCTTCCAGCTGCGTCGTAGCATTGACTAAGAACAGCGGGTCAAAAAGGATGGGCGGACAAAAAAGGCTACGACGGACCCAACATCTGTAACCGGCGCAACACCGTCATACTTGTAATCAAGTTCTTCTTCGCAAGGTCAAGAACCTGAATGTCTTTGGTTATGTTGCGAACTACAGCCTCCGATTCTGTGGCCTTTTCTCGTATACGGGACATTTGACCAAAAAGATCCTTAATCGGGGGCATTGAGTGGACAACGACAAAGAAGATTTCGTGCTGGACTCACAGAGATCATCTCCTGGATGAGGGACATTCTCTCAGGATCTTGGTTCTTCTTCAGTTCATCCTCAAGTTTGTTTATCTCTTCCCGTAGTTTTTCTTGCCTCTCATTTAGCTTCTGGTTCACAGACTCGATATGTGCCATGGAAGCCTCTAGAATTCAATTTGCCCTTAAGCCCAAGACAAGTTATAGTAGAAAAAGTAATTCACCATTAGGAAATAAGTCATTGAGTGTTTTGACGGAATCGAACTCATGAGGTAGCACGCCAGAGGACCCAGCTGGAAGAGCCTCAAACGCGCGTTGGATGGCCAGAATCACTTGGTGAGGAGGATCATCACATTGCATGTCAAAGCCAATATGACCCTAACCCCAACATCGTTCTTTGGTCTCCCACTTATCATCCTCCATGGCACACAACACACATTCTCCCAGCTCTGATACAAAATCCCAAGTGGCTCTAGCTTACGACGATCAGCCGATGTTCATCTGTTCCAAATGTTCAGCAGTCATTGTAGGGCATGCGGTACATTGATATCGACCTTTTTTCTCAGACCATTCCAGGCTCTGCAAGACGAAGTGGTAAGCAAGGCTTTCACAGGACGAGACGGTCGTGGCTTGTGTGTGTGCGTTTCTTCAGCAAAACGAGCTCTCATCGATACCCTTTTAGCCTGATGCACTCTGCTACGAATGTTAAATTCGGTCAACGCGAAGAAAGGACCCTACTGTAATACAAAATTCGCTTTTTTGCTCTCGAGATTCATTCATCCACTCGTTCTCAGGACTGGAGTACATACTGTAGCCGATGTCTTTTGCATGGGATGCAATGAAAGGCTGGGGTGGTACTACCACAAAGCAGCCGACTCTTCTCAGAATTACAAACAAGGTATGCCAACTTACTGTCTCCCCTCCCATACGGATAATCTCTCAAGGTAAATTTCTACTCGAACGCGAGCGACTTGTGAAAGAAAACAATTGGAACCTGGATGAATGATATCATTGTTAGAATAACATGTACTATATACAAGTTTTTTGCGACCTAATTTCTGCTGTATTTGTTAATTGATTTCGAATCAAACCAAGCAATAGTACATTCCTCATCGTGCACATGGTCGAGCACGGCAGTCATGGAGGACACGACATGCCCAGCATGCCAATGCACCAATGCACAATGGATATGCTCTGGTAACCCCCAATCATCCATGTTCAACCACCTATATCTGACGGAAAGTATAATCATAGGAACACCAACATCATCGACACTTGTATCGTCTTCCGGAGCTGGCACATCACCTCTAACACTGCATTCTTCTTTTCCTTCTTCCTCGTTGTTGCCCTCGGTATCTCCTACGAATATCTCCGCATCTTCTGCCACCGCTTCGACCAGAATCTCGTACTATCCCTAACTGAAAAGACCAAAGCTCCCATCCGGCTTCCAAGCACTAGATCATCACCAGAACGCGACGACGGTCACTCAGTGTCAGGTCGACGGCCAAGATTTAGTTTTCCAGGGTGAGCACCCGTCCGAAAGGTGACGTGTCAAGCTTGTTAACGGTGAATGTGTAGGATCCCAGTCCCTCTGGTCCCTAGGCTAACCAGAGCCGCGTTATACGGCGCGACTGTGTTTCTGTCCTTTTTCCTCATGCTAATCTTCATGACCTACAATGTATGTGCCTTCTCAGGTTTATGATCTACTTGTTCCAACGATCAGTACAGGCATATCTCATCCTTGCCGTCGTCCTCGGGGCAGCAATAGGCCATTTCTTATTCAATCCAGCAATTGACATCAGCACCAGCGCCAGCAAAAGCATGGCGTGTCACTGAACGTCTGAATGATAGATAGATGGTCCCTTCATTATGTTTTTAGAGCATCAGGATAAAAGTACAGCAATATAGGTCACCCTATGTTGATTTCATCTCTGTATCATCATCTTTCTTTATCAGTCCCTCTGTCTGCAATAGAGCGTCAATCTCCGCCGGCCGGTAAATCTTGGCCTTGGGTGATTTAGTAGCCTCATCCAACGTTAGGACCGCGAATTCAACTATACAAACCATCAGTAATTCCAAAATGCACATCAAGTCGGAGAACCTCACGCTTCTCACTGCTAAGCGAAGTACTGTCCATCGTCTTGCTCATGGTCCTCAGAACCAGTTTAATGGCATCCTTGATAGCGATATCATCTTTATACTCCTGCTTCAACAAACTCTGAGCGGTCCCATTATTGGCACCAATACACGTAGCCTTCCACCCCGAATAATTTCCAGACGGATCAGAATGATATAATTGGAATTCATAGTGGGGATCATAGCCAGCGTACAGAATAGACACACCGAACGGTCGAAGACCTGACACAATGGGTCGATAACATACCCAGCACAGAGCTCAAAATGACGGCGTACCTCCAAATTGTGTGTATCCCTGCTTCATATCGCATATATTTTGAGCGAGAAGCTCAACAGGTATATCTTCGTTATACGCCAACAAATGCCGCTGAGCCGCTGAGCGTGCATAATTCACCAGTGAATTTGCATCAGCTGTTAGACCTGCCACGCCACCAATGACATTCCTGATTAATATCACAATCTAAGAAACATTGAGGAAGACACAAAGAAAAAGGAGGACGCACGAGTTGAGCAAAAAGATCTTCTCGCCGCTCCCACCGTAGCCTCCTTCTTTAGCTCCCGAAAGGTCAAGCAGTTTACCTGTAACCTTCTTTTCTGCAGCAAGGACGACACCATCCTTTGCGAGGACAGCAAGGACAGTTCCGGCATGTGAGATTGCCTCCATGGCATACTCGACTAGTAAAGTCGATTAACATCGCAAATCCTATCTTAGAGATCCAGAGAGATGAATTACTTTGGTACAGACGCCCTGGGAGTAGCCTATCAGAATTTTTTTCATCAAACTCGATCAGGGATTCATACCTTCAGGCGAAAAGATAGTTGTGCGACCTGGAAAAGTCATATCATTTTAATGACTACAAGTAACCGATTAGAGATCTTACTATCGTATCTCCGGGCCTAATTAGAGAACCAGTGTCAGATCGACCAGAAAAACGGGCAGTTGAGTAGACTTACCATCGTCAGTTAGGTACAAAGTGGTTAATCAAGAATGACGCGTCAGCCCGCACAACGCGTCTTCGGCATCTGCCGGCCATCATCATTGAATATGTTTTAATATACATATATGATAATTTTATGATCTGAAGCTGTTCAGCTCCTCCGCTGCAATCTTCACTTGTTCCTCCGTATCTGCCTCCAGAGACACGACTACCACCCCTTCCTCCCCCTGTGGGCTCTCAAGAGTCTCCAGCTGGCTATCCAACAACGACGCCTTGAAAAAATGTCCTTGTCTCTTCTGCATCCTCTCTTCCAACAGCTCCCTCGATCCATTGATCCACACAAAATAAGTCACCAGCTGTCCTCGTCCTGATAAAGGGCTTACCCTCCTCCCTCGAAGAATATCCCGATAAGACTTCTTCAACGCTGAACATGTTATCACCACCCCATCCCCGTTCTCCTTCGCCTTCAATTCAGCCGTGGTCCTGATCAACTCTAACCACGGCTCCCGATCTTCATCTGTCAAAGGCACACCTCTTGACATCTTTTCCACGTTGGACTTGGGATGCAACTCATCTCCTTCCACATAAACCATTCCCAGCTCCTTAGCCAACGCGCTTCCCAGAGTTGACTTGCCCGTTCCGCTCACACCCTGTCATAGACAGTCGGAATGAACCAGGTTGTATACAGACGTCATGTAGACAGCAGGAAGTGAGTCAAGTTTGGATCAGCATGTGATTGCGCTCAAGAGGAAGGAAGGAAGGAATTCCCTTGGGGACAAAACTCACCATCACCACAACGAAAACTGACTCTGATGATGAACTGTTGTTCATGGAGACTGCATGCATACTGATGACTGGTTCTAGGAGCCTAGTCACTACACGGAGGACCGAGCGGGACTGTCTTCTGTCAAACAGCAAACAGCTAATTTAAAAGTACCGAAAATATGGCGTTTATCGGATGTCAATCGAACAAACTCCATATTTGGTACTCTTAAATTAGCTAGGACCGGGCCGCTATAGCTTTCACGGATTTTTCTGAGGTGTTCCTGTATATCAAACACTGTCGGTCCGAATGTATTACATACAGTGACATGATACTAGATGCGGGTAGAATACAAATACACACATAAAGGGTGAAATTAAAGGTATAGAATCAAGTCCTGTCTAAGAACCCTGATGCGAGG
>Ga0153934_1000076_pt1 | contig 24407 bp, 19 predicted proteins | sample TSNJ018MetaG_FD_104708 | JGI IMG/M metagenome (GOLD analysis project Ga0153934, IMG submission 104708) | Attine ant fungus gardens microbial communities from New Jersey, USA - TSNJ018 MetaG | ecosystem: Host-associated > Fungi > Mycelium > Unclassified | place: USA: New Jersey, Wharton State...
CAAAGGGTACATAAGGACCCGTGGCAGGTCCTTCGCCCTCTGCACCAGGAATAGCGGAGTCGCTGTTACCTGCATAGTCGTCTCCACCCATCCCACCACCATAATCATCGTTAACGGCATCTGGTCCGCTGAAGAAATCCTCAACGGGAGCGGCACTGTAGTCGCCGCCACCAGCAAGGTCATCGCCTTCGAATTCGAAGCCAGTATCGTTATCATCCTCGTCGACCACTGGATCGGTATATGAGGGAGCATGGAAGGCAGTGTTAGCACCAGAAAATTCGAATCCAATAAGGGAAGGCGCAATTTTTTTGTCTTTGAATTCGTCAAGATCTGGGAAGAACTCGCCTGTATGCGAAGGGTAAGTCTATTGTCTCCTGGACCAGGGAAAGCGGACTGACGCTGTAGGTCACTAATGTCTATCTCGTGAACCGGCTCTTCGACATTCTCTTCATCTTCGTCTACCTTCCGCTTTGAGTCACTTGCGTCAAAGATGATCCGGAGCGCGTCGCTGCCAACGCCCAGACTAAGATGATTCATGAGCAAGCCATGAGCGCCGCCTTCGTCAAAGTCGGCGCAGGTCTTTTTGAAGAGCGGATCAACGTGAAATTCGAGATCGAGTTTCTTGGTGCGCAGTTGCGCAGAGTCTTTGACGAGAGTAGCAGCTGGTCGGTGGGCTCGTTTCTTCTTTACTTGTGTGGGATCGGCATCTGGGTTATCAGAGTCCTCATCTTCGTGGCCATCACGCTGGTTGGCGAGATTGCTGAGGAGCTTGCCGGTCTCTGCCTGGACACTGTCAACACGGCTTGTCCAGATCTTGACACATCCATCAAGCGTGGACGACGCGCGCTGGAAGTTGATAGAGTTGTCTATATCGTTGCGCAGAATTTTCATGTCCGCAAAATAGTCAATGAGGGCATTGAACCACGAGTTTGCGGGATTAATTTTCTATAGTCATAATGGATAAATGAGGTCAAGACGAGAAGGACGACGCACATTGTCGGTGGTCATTTTCATCCACTCTTCAAAATTGGAATTCATGATATCTCTCGGGACGTCCATCTGTGCTAATGGAGGAGGGAGGATGTTGATCTGCTGTTTCTGTCTTTGTGTCCGCGGCTCTGGAATGGTATCATGATCGCCAGCATTCTCGCTTGCCACCAAGTCCTCATTTAAACCTAGTTTGGTGCTCTTCCGTCGCCGCCTCTTCTCAGCCGCGTCGTCGTTGAGACTCACCGACTTGAGTGGCACTCGCGATGGGTCTCCATTGAAGCTCCCGTCTGGATCAATCTCACTCAGTCGTTTTTTCAAATTTGATCTCGACGGACGTGGAGTCTCTTCCTCAGAGTCCTGGTCTGTATCTGTGCCCTGGGCTGATTCGTCCTCAACGCGGATCCGACGGGAGGAGGCCATGGGACTCAACAAAGGTAGATGAGGACACGTGATCGAGGATCTTGTTTGCGTGTCGCGTTTGTTTGTTCCGACGACATAGGCTGCCATGTCCACGCTCAGTCCCACTGAAGCTCTGTGGGCCCATGTCCTGCGCAAAGACAAAACTCAGTCCAAAGACCAGGAAATATCTCAAGTACCCACGGCACCCGTCGATCGTAATGCTACCTCAACACGGATATTACTCTATGATACACAGGCCCGCCTTGAGCAGTTTTCGTCTCGCGCCGATGCAATGCTCAAAGGCATGCAAGACGCAAATCACCAGCTGAAAACAGTCGGAATGCTCTTTGAAAAGGACAGGGACACTCTAACCAACGACATAATTGATCTGGGTCGGCTCTCTCCATCTCACATGTGCACTCGTGTTCATCTAGTTGTCAGTCAATCGAAGCCAGAGAGAGATACAAAAGGCTGTTGGACAGCCGGTACAAGAACCACAATCCCTGGCATTTCAGGAGAAAATAGACCTTCGCGTGGAAGGTCTCAATCAACGTTTAGACGCTCTCCAAATGGTATTCTCCAGCACTATGGATAACCGTTTCTCACCACACTCCTAGTTCAATCAAACACACTGTCAGGCTCTTGAGACACATTCGCAAATTCTCAAGAGTATACAGGACCAACAAGCTGCTCTATTGTCTGCTCTCTTGCCTCTCTTGCCACTGGTTCAAGCGTTTCCACCCCAACTTGACCAAATACAAGCAAGTATACGGGAAGTCAATGATTTTGTCGTTTCGGCTTTGACAAAATTAAAACGGGATTTGACTAGTCAGCTGCACTCCATTTCGCTTTCTCGGAAAAGGCGACCTTCCAGGAGCTCGCCCGGCCATTCCACCAAGAAGCCTCGCATAGAATCACTCGAGTCTCCGTCCTCCACTTCTACAAAGAGCGACGAAAAGACTTCCCACCCCATTTCCGTTCAGTCAGCCATACCTCTTCTGGTTCGATCACCTGTTCTGGCACGAACTACCCCTGTGATCTCCAGGACCCAACGTTCTGTCTTTGCAACCCCTCGACCTAGGGCTACGACACCTTTTCCTGCTGCCACAGCTGTTTTATCCCGGGATAATTCAAGAAAGCGACTGCCATCCCTACTCCAGCGGATTACTTCACCTTCTCAAAAGGCCGAATCCTATGTCCCTCCTCCTGTACTTCAAGACCCACCTATCCCCACAGCCACCAGTTCTGCTTTCTCAAGGACGTTTTCAAAATCTGGGCTTTCAACATTTGGCGAACCTAAGAGTCAGCTGTCGAATGTCAAGACCGCGCGGCCCCAAATGTCCAACACTTTTCAAAAGTCTAACATCCCGCCTACTGACTCGCGTGAACCCACTTTGGTATCTGCATCAATCTCTACACTTCCTGTTCAGTCCAGAATAAATGCTAGGTTTCCTGCTCAACACGAGGGAAATTCGACCTCCAATCTACCGGCCGGGCTAACATTGCATCTGACACCTTCATACACTTTCAAGAATCAAGTCAAGGAATCAGCTGTAAGCCTTTGTGTTTATCGTTAGGATATATTGAGTTGAGTATATGCAGCGTGACGGGAGAAGGTTTATTCCTCTGGATGATGATGACGACGATGATGACGATACCTAGTGGTATACGGAAGCGAGGCTATACGCGGGACTACAAAGTTTAGATTTCCTGTACTGACCGCTCTCATACTGATAACAAAACAAGTACACTTTACGCTGTCTCTTCTGGTGCGTCATGTGGTCTGAGAAAGTATAGGTACATATTTGCCGTACCAAATCTCAATTGGTGGGTCTGCAAATCCTCGCCGTAATCCAATCATCTCGAGATGGACTCCTATATTTTTCATCATATTCCACAATGAACGCTCTGCCTCATCGCGTTCTTTGTATCCCAGCAATATCACTGGAGGTGTCTCGCCTATCTGCAAGAGTTTTGACGTCGTTGATACGAGTGCAGGGAACGAGTCTGTGTTGTAGGCTACGTCTGACATGCTAATTCATTTTCACAGGAGTGGGATCAATCGACATTCACATGTTGAGAGGATGACCGACCGTACAGTATGGCATCGATTTTTCCAAGCGACCTCACACATTCGGGGAGCTCTTCGTCCCAGTCTAGAACGTCCGCGTGAGGCACATTATTTGGGTATAGAGATTGATTAGAGGAGATGTTGTAACTAAGCAGTGGAATAGCGCTCTCTATGCGGAATCGTTCACAAACTTTTGAATGGAGTTGAAAAGCTGGGAAAGCATGCTTACCGACATCCGTCGCGATGATCTTGTCCATCTGTGTATCAGTCGACGTGGATTGAGGGCGCAATGATGCAAGTATGAGCGAGACAATGCCCGTTCCTGCACCTATTCGCATATTCAAAACAACTCAACACGGAAGACGCCATTTCTACGAACCTAGTTCGACTATGTGTCGTTGTGTTGGTGAGAACAGCTTGTCCCATAATATTCCGAGATGTCCGTTCAGTTGAGTGTCATTATGGAACATACGATGAAAATCGATGAGCCAAGAACCAAGACCAATTCCACTATCCCAGATTTTCTGTATTCTGCTTGATTATTCGTTTTTTCTGTGCACATATACGAAATGAAGATGTGAGACGCACTTTATCAAGATCAAAAGAAGTTTGTTCCGTAATTCTGAGTTCACGATGGTTCGCACCCTCTATTTCACCACCACCACCTCCACCTCCATTCGAAAGTCGATACACACGCTGTATCCTTTCTTGTTTCCTCAAAACCCCTTTTCCACCTTGTCCCTTACTCGAAAACAAAACGGGCACCGAAATCAGAGGAAATGGCACGCCCGATCCAATCCCCCCGTCACATAAATCAATTGAGGGGTTAACAGCAGCATCAGGAGAACACGCAAGTACAAGTTGCCATCGCTGACCCTCGCGTACGCCAATCGGAGGGGGTACAGGTACTTCTTTGAATGCAGAGGAAGGACGATAGGTAGTGAGTTTTGTTGCTTTCTTTACTGCAGCTGTTGTCGTGGGGATGGTTTTCTCAGGAGAGATGGGATCCCGGAGTGGCCCCACCCAAGAATAATAGATGTCTGATGCGAATTGGTATGGCTCTGTGCGGAGGTCGTTGGATATCTGAGGTAAGATGTGGATTTGGTTCGTTGGAGGTGATTGGGTAGGTGGAGGACGGAGGAAGGATATGTAGAAGAACATAGTGAAGTGTATTAAACGTGAACTATCAAGTTGATTTGATGGCCGACAAATGTTATGTCATGTTCTTCGAAGACGAAAATATATTGCAAAATGTTAAATGGAACACATACTCAAACAGCTCCGTTGGCAAATCAAAAGATTAAAATTGCGATTCTTTAAAGGCCTAGTCAAGGATCTGACCACAGCCACTTCCACCCTGATTGGTGTAATAAAAATATTGCTAGCTGGTGAATCGACATGTCTGTCAAAATCGCTGTAAGAACGAGTCTCGAGCCATGATCTGGATCCTGGTTGGGATCCAACAATGAATTGCTATTTGAAATGAAAACTAGTAGAATGACGATCGACAACATGAATGCTATGGTAATGACATACTAATTTTAATATTGCAGATTAACAAGATTGAGATAATGTTAGTGTCCTCTTTCCCGAGGCACGTTGACGTCCAGTGCACGTCTAAATGATTGCCAGACCGTAGGTCCATACGCGTAATAAACTGCCCCAAATGCAGCACCACCCAAATGTGCCCAATGGTCAAATAATCTTTAATGCTCAATCAATGCCCATAGACAAGACACCACAACTATGGACGTACCGCCATCCTCTAAGGATACCTATTGTGTCCATTAGGACTAACCCTCCAACTCCATACTGGATGTTGATTGGATAGGATGGTGGTATGAATAATGCGATCTGCGAATTCGGAAACGCCAAAGCTGTGACCACTACCGAAGCATATATCGCTCCTGAAGCGCCCAGACTGGGAAGAATATCTGGTATTGACCTTTTGGCCACGGTCGAAGTGGCAGTGCCCGTGGTAGCAGAAACAGCCGATGCCCAAGTATCAATCTTCTTCGTACTGTTTGCTTGAGCAGCGAATTGGGCAACTGCACGAGGGTAGCGAAATTTGGTGCTGACTACATGTGATACCAAACCAGAGAACAGGCCGGCTTTTTGAGTTTGTATTGAGCTGAGGTCCTCAAAGCGACATATGATGACAACACACCAGAGATAAAGAAGGACATGAAGTGGAAGGAAGCAGTTGACTCAAACACAGGTGGTTTTTGATTTTCTTGTTCTTTGACAAGGTAATGGTACGCGGCTGAGCCTTTTGTCATTGGTGGTATGAGTCTGCAGTTGAAGGGGATCATTCAAAAACTCACCGAAACCCTCAAGAGCCAGGCAATTCATTACGAGATGTAAGAGACCCCGGTGACTACAGGCTTGCATCAGTCAAATCATGACATCCTCGTAGAAAGCCCGCACTCACCTGAACATACTCGTGAGCAATGTATATGAAAGACCTGACAGAGGATTGTGCATGAAGCGTACAACCATAAAAGACTGCCACCGTGAGACCTTCCACGCAGCCCATACGGCGGCATTCAACATGCATATCTTCCAGCACAGTCTTTTCCCTTCTGAGGCATCCACCCAAGGCTGAAGCACCGCAACAAGCCCTCCCAATGACCAAGCTCTGATCAACATAGGAAAGTCTGATATGTTGACTTGGACATCAGCGAACCAATCGCGAACTCCCTGGAATGGAATAGATTTTAAGCAAAAGGGGAATAGAAGTGATATGAAAAAACACACCTTGACAAATTCGGCTCGTTGAGCACGTTTAAGGTCCAGGTTTGTCAGAGCCGAATTCCAGCTGTGGTTTCCAAGTTTCCTCGTCCAATATTCTGTCTCAAAATCCGTCCGTTGGGCTGCGTAACTAATGGCTAGCAACGAGCCAAACGTAACGAACTGATCGCAGAGAACCATCAGAGGGGCTTAAGAGACCAGACGAAAACGTACCAAAACTTGCTTGATGGCACCAGGACTTCCTACCTTCTCAGTGAAAGCCTCTTGTCGTGTCTTCTCCAGGACCTTGGAATGGAGTGACGGAGCTTTGTCACCTGCTTCTTCTCTTAATACATTGGTGAACTGGAAGTGTGGTCGTAGTGAAGAATGGAAACAACGGTTCCTGTACACAGGTCCTCTGAAAATGGTAGTCCATGTCTTCCGGGATCGTAATATCCACATCTTAATCAATGCAAAACCGTAGATGGGTGAACAGTTCAAGGATGACGAAATATTTGGGTTAGGTTTATGTTGACAGTTTACGTTGACGCGGCACCGGCATCACACCGGCATTCAACTTTGACTAGTAGCCCCCAATATCAGTTTCTGCAAACATCATAATACATTGACTGGATATTTTATATTAAATCTAGACCATCCCAAACTTCTGAGCAGGGACGCTATCTCGATGAAACACGTTCAATACACGTTCAATGCGCAAAAAGAAAGAGGGTGGGTTTTCATTGGACAGACAACACCTGTTTATGTGAGTGTAGGGTCAGAACCTTAAGGTACAAGGAAGTCATGTTCATCATCATATAAGCAAAGTTCTCCTAGTCAATATACATCCTGTCGTCGTCGTTGCCACCGAATTTCCTTGGTTAAATTAATCTCAAATGTCTATCTGTTGGAAAAACATCGTGGTTAAAGGTGATAGCCAACTCGGAAGTTTATGAACTTGTCTTGAGTGCTGTCCCCTGCCATAACATTGTTAAATTTGATTTCTCGATGGATGGCATCAAGGAGGCAAACAAAATGTAAAGCCAGGATATCGTATTGCGGTTTGTGATGAGCTACAAGAACAGTTGTATTGATTGCTTCTTACAAAGGACTTCATGTTGGCTTTTTTATGGACTTCAATAAGAGCGTACTCGAGAATAACACTTACGATTGCCAAAAGAACAAATTCCAGTGCAATTTTCCGGTCATATTCTGAACCTCTTTTCATGTTCTGGAGCATGTAAGGTTTACCGTCTGGCTTGCACCTACAAAAGACTGTCCCAAAGCACCTTAGGCCGATTTTATCAATAGAAAGACCTTGAATGAGCGACCCCTTGGAATCAAAGATGGAAAAGGAGTCATGTAATTGCTCTCTGCCATCTCTTTCTACTGCCAGATCAACAACATTCAAGCAGGTGACCGTATCAGCGAATTTCAAGGACATAGATGGTCGAGTTAGGATGGTAGGAAAAAGACAGGGGCTGGACTTTGCAAGACGTACATCGGCGTAGTTGAGGGTGATATACTCCTTCTTGGAATGTTGAACGTACAACTCGTGTGGTTTACCATGAGTGCCAAAACTAGCATTATTTATTCCAGCGCCGGCAAAACTACCTTCTGGAAAAATAGAGCTTAGATAACTGGAATGTGTTTTATCTGGGATTTTTTTCATCGGAAAATTCAATAGTAACAGTTGTTGAGGTATCCATGGGTCGAGAAAATTGCCGAGTCCAAGAAAACGGCCAAAGAAAATAAGTAGGAGCACGACCGATGATAGCTGAGATTGCCTGGTCAAAGCGTGTTCTAGCGTCGTGCTGTAACGCCTGTACGTTGATAAGGCCGATATGCCAAAGATTGAGTAATAGCAATCGCAAGAGGTGCCCGATAAGCAAGAGTCCATGTCTTCCAATGAAAGTGATCGAGATAGATCCATACTCGAGTAAAGACCATATTGATTGAGCCCATAATTGGACCAACCAGACGGAGTTGGTATCGGAAGCTATGAACAGGATCCAAGAGAAGGCACGCAGGGTGGTGATGAAATTGAGAGTATGAGTTCTTGAGAATGCATTGAAAAAGCTTATGTAAACGAGAGTGATAGTCTTGAGTCCATGCGCCTGAATGAGATCATATTTAAAGAATGAGAATGAGATAATGATAGCTGTTGCTTGTGCCCTTCTTATCAAAACGACTGGATGATCAAGGCCAAAAACCAGGGTAACTGTTTCGAGCATTTTGGCGATGAAGGAGACTGCCATGAATAGAAAGGACATCGTGTGAATGAGGTACACTTGGAAGGCTGGCATCGTATAAACGAGATTATTTTCAGTGTTTGGTCGGTGATTAGGAAAGGACTGGTTGAATCAAGGAATGTATAGCTTAGATGGGTTTGATGTTCTGTTGATGGTAAAAGGAGAAGCCTGACTGATTGGACACAGGGTGAGACAAACACTGGGTAAATATCAGTATGACGGCTGTGGGGGTTACAACATCGTTTATCCCTCCTTCAGCACTTGGGATACCAATTGACTGGTCACTGGCGGAGAATAGAGACTACCCGTTGGCATCATTGACATGCAGATGGAAGGTCAGACATACCTACCTATTCACTGACATGTAGTAGTTCCATAGACACATCCTCTATTTTACTGATATTCTTGATTCTCTCGGCCTCCTAAGATTCGAGCGTCTACCCAACGATAAGCAGGTCTCACTAGGGTGCATTTGTTGCAGCTAGTGATACGAGTTACATCGTTACCCCGGTAGTCTATTAATATATTGTACAAATCCTTTTTACAAATGTCTGCCTGAAATCGCTGTCACCTGTCCTGAGCCAAGTGTGACATGGCCTCTCGACAGGACAAGACTCTGGATACTCCGTTTGGCCTGAAAAGAAGCTAGCTATCAATGCAATGCAGGCTAATCAAAATTCTCGTATGGCTGTAAGGAAGCTATCAAGAGAGATTCCCATCACCACTGAGGTAGTTGATTGATATGACCTTCAAGGGCAAAGGGCAATGACATGCCAATGAGCGAGCAATGGGATAGTGACGTCAAAACTAATAGTCAGAGTACAGCACACAAAAGAACTGAAAAACGGTGCTCGATAAAAAATGAAACTCTTAATATCGTCCGTAGAGTTAGCTCGGACTTCATGGACTATGATAGCCGGCTACTTACCGGCTTGTGATTACTTCAAATTCTATAACTTCTCCTCTGTTCAGTCGAGTACGACAATAAGATGTCTACTAATCTTTCCAAAGTGGTTGGCTTCGAGCTCCCAGACAAACCGGTGCGTATAGCTATGATGTAAAGTATTGAACTCATGACTAAGTTGATTTGTCACTTTCATTATGTCTAGGTTGCGTGGAACAAACGCGACTTGCTCACATACGCGGTTGGTGTTGGTGCTAAGAATGACGAATTCAAATTCATTTATGGTGCGTTCATACTTTGACCTTGACCTGAAATTGGCTCTGACGATTATCATCATAGAATTGGGTGAGGATCATTTTTTCCCCTCAGCTACTCGGGCTATCTTAATTGTTCTAATTAGATCCTGGCTTCTCCCCAATCCCAACATACCCTGTTGTTCTCCAACTGAAGGGGGATGGACAAGATATCAATTTATTCGCTGAACGTATTAAAGGCAGGCCTATTCCTGGGCTGCCTCCTTTGGATCCCAAGCGTGTCGTACGTTCTTCGCTTGAAATTAGACGCGACCAAAACATTGGATATGATCCAATTCTAGGTCCATGCAACACAATCCATCGAAATTATCAAGGATATTCCTCTCGTTTCGGGGCCGGGTTGGACGTGGAAGACTCGGTATACCGGTATCAACGAAAATAGTTGCGTATCTCTTCCCTCGGTGGTCCTATGTGAACCTGATCTCAGGCCTAACGGCTGCTTAGAGACAGGTATCATCCTTACAGCAGAAAACAAACTCGTCGGCCCAGATGGCGAAGTCTACACTAAACTCTACGTGCGCTTCTCTTGTCTCACTTTCTAAGGATACGTTCTTCTGAGTAACCTCCAGAGCTCCTCATTCAACCTCGGTGCTAAAGCTACCGGTGAAAAATTTACCAAAGTCATTGCTAGTCCACCCAATGCAAAGCCCATCCCCAAAGACCGCGCCACCACACCTGACTTCACCGTCTCTGATTCCACAACTTTAGAACAAGCCATCATCTTCCGTCTAAGTGGGGACTACAATCCTTTACATATTGATCCTCAAATTGGTCAAGGTGCTGGATTCGGTGGTGTCATTCTCCACGGCTTGTCTACGTTTGGATTCGCAGCGAGGGCCGTGATCAAAGCTGTTGGAGGGAATGCTCCTAACAGCCTAAGGTTCTTCGGAGTTAAATTCACGAGTCCAGTCAAACCTGGGGATAAACTTGAAACGCAAATTTGGGAGGTTGGACCTGGACCTGAGGGAACGACAGAGGTGACATTTATCACTAAAAATGTGAACACCGGAAAGGTAGGTTGTTTGATGCAGTTTAGATGCGTTCGAGGGCTTATCAAATGAATAGATCGCTCTCGGCGGCGGAATTGCACATGTCAGGAAGCCGTCAGCTCAGGCTAAGTTATGAGCTTTGTAGGATGTGTGTCGATGATTGAAGTCTACGGGAGGCCCAGGAAATGCAAATCGTGGCATTTAGTTGGTCTCCTGCGTCATGTGGGCTTGAGTATCTCAAGTCAGTTCTTGTGGTGAAGTATTATGAGATACAAATAATGACAACTTTTGAGCGGAATAATGACTCTAATTTTCAAATTAGACTTGCTGAGTTTCACCTGAACAGATCAATCTAGTTTCTTTCTTAACATCCTGCCACGATCCATCATTGTGTCGGCCTCAAGGTAACATCCTTTCAACCATCTGCTTGTTTCTCCCTCCTTCAATTCCTGACCGTCCTCATAGAAGGCTGTCCGGGCATGTAAAAGCCGTCTGTTGTCAAATAAGGCAGTATCTCCTTCTTTAAGTGTATATCTGTAAGTGTTTGTGCAATTGTCTAGGAGATTTGAGAATTCCTTCAAAGCGAGATAAAACTCCGTCGGTGTATCAAGAGGAAGAGGAGCCTGAAAAGGCGGACTGTAATTGATATGACTAATGCGTCGGCAAGAGTTGGATATAGATGAAGTGAATGAACTTGGAGATGCGAGCTCGATTGTGGGATGCTCATAATGTAAGTGGTGTCCGTCATTGATATAATGGAACGCAACTGGTGTCTTTGTAAGAATTCCGAAATAGTCTGGGCGAGCCCGTCGAAGTTTCTCAGCAACTGCGAGCCCGTCGACAAAATATGATTCACCGCCCTGTACACGATTTCGTAGACAGTGCAGAATTTGCCACCGCGGGGGATGCTGGAAGTATCTGCACAGCACTCGGACATGAATCGCAATTTTCATCAGATATATGAACGACTTACAATAGGTCCATGTGCGGTCCTAAATCCAAATTCGTGTATGCAATGTTTTTACTATCCTTCTTGTTCATGACGTCCCACAGCAATCCGTAAAATGTTGGTCTGATTTCTCCAAACATCTCTGCCAACTTTCTTATCCCGCATTCTTCGTTTCCTGTCTTCTCATGTGGTACACCCGTGACAAAGAGCAGACCAAACTTAACCAATTGCACGATCCCTTTCGCTAACACTCCTGGAGTCCCTAATGCCTCATAGGGGATGAACAGGTCCGATTGTTGAATTGAATCAGTATCCCAAGGTTCTTGAACCACATCTTTGTGGAACGCATTGAATTTCCCCTCACCGGAATATGTCTCCAAGAAATCGCGAGAGAATACAGAATGATGGCCATCGGACCAGTCAATCTCGAGTTCACCTCTGTTGTTTAGTCTGATGGAAGAAGAAAACATAGATGAGGGCTTTATATCAAAAGGAATGTCGGATGTGCGATGAAGTTTCTGTTGAGTTGATGGGTTTATGCATGTAGATGATCGGCAGGAATCACGAAGCCAAACGTAAGGAAATTTGATTTTGAGGGCGTGAATCGTAACCCCTGTTTGTGTCGGTGTAATTGATGACCAGCTGCGTCGAGTACAGATGGAAGTGCCAATATGGCTGACATGTCGACCAAGGGCCAACTGAAATGTGCGGGCAAGCATAGTGTCGAGTTGGAGTAAAACAACAGAAGTAGCTGGAGATGGCCATGATTGAGTTTCGTTATCAGTCCCAATCATTGCTTGACATTGATCTTGGGCCCAGTGTCCCAAGATAATCATTGCAGAGGATTACATTCATTTTTCAGAAAAAAAGCTGGCGAATAGTGGTTTCGAGACATGCTACCCACTGGCAGGATAAGCTAGAGAAGATTAATTGAGTCAATGGTAGAAATGGTAGAATTATAGCCCAGGGTACTTTGTACTTGGGTTAAATTTCTAGTAAGAAAATAACACACTTTATCTACAGAAAGGCGCGATACATTCTACTGAGCCAGTGATACTGTATGCAGGATTTCATGAAACTAATAAGCTAGTGTTCAGTGAAATGATATGGCAGACACCGCGTCATATACACCAGTATTCTGAGCTTTTGCTGATGTGAAAAACTATCAGATTTAGTCAACTTCCTTCAACATAATAATAGATTTGTTTCCCAGATCAGTAACAGTCTCTGACATTCGTCTCATGTCTTTCCCATTGCCCTTCTAGCTTTCATTCTCTTATTCTCCGTCCTGTCCTATCTAAGTAGTGTAACCCATTATCTACCATGGATTACGTGCAAGCACCGTGTAACAAATTGTTGAATTTAAAAAGAAAAGTTTTTCCTGATGTTGTTCCCACACAATGACACCTGAAAATCAGTAACGCAAACTTCATCTGTCTCCCATCCATTTTTCCCAAAAGTAATACCGTTTTTATACTCTTGAACATCAGTTGATCCAGAGGTCCAAGGCACTGATCTTGGGAACAGATTTTCAATTAGAGGTTTACATGATGGGGACCCATGACCCGGAGGATTGGGTATCATGTTCCTAGGAAAAATTTGGACACTGACATGATTGTTGTTGGGTTGATGGCACAAAAAATACACGGTTGACTTGATTGAAATGTAGTTGACAGAACGACACCAATCTTTGCTGGGTCATTGTACGACTGTCCGCCGTGTGGCATCCATCACGAAGAATTTCCGTGACCCATTTAAAACGTTCCTTCGCTTTGGTAGTAATCGCCATCGCAACTACCCAATGTCCCAAGTGCAAGTACCAAATGTTCAATCTATCGTTCGCCCTACTGCTGGTGCTTTGCTCATAGGTGTTTTGTTCTCTGTCTGGTGATCGTCTATCATCCTCTCGAGCTACCTATTCTTATTAACTTTGGCGGGACAGCCTGTTTGGAGCAAACACCCTACAGACTTGGTACTACTATCAACATTATCCAAACGATGGTGCATTTCTTCGGACACTAGTACGCAAATTTGTAATTTTTATGACATCTTCGTCTGATATGTCCGATTGAGGTCGCGGGGGTCTGGTACGCCTGTTGCCATATCTTTGGAGTTCTCATGGACAGTCCCTGTCAGGATTCTTGAGGTCTTGCATGCGATTTGCGAGTGTCATGCAATTTACTTCTATCTGGTTCAGAACTTCGACAACATACCTGGACTAAATATTACCCCATGGTATGAGCCTGTAATCTCGTCCATCTTGTTTCTCAAGTTATTTTTTCGCTGTCCTGTCGCTTAACAGGAGTGCTACTGTGAGTGATAACTATTTGCTTCTTCTGTTGCTGCCTACGTGTTAATGACATTCTCGACAGATGACCTTAGCTATCACAGTAGGTCCTTAGATCCAGTCGGAAAATTATGATGAAATATTTCTGGTCCAGGCCATTCTTATCTTGATCATCCACTTATTTTTCGCATGGCGAGTGTATATATGTGAGTCGTTTTGGCATTATCAGCTGACTCTCACGTCCTGAGGCTATGCCCAGTGAGCGGGCGGCAGAAAATTGTCCCTGTCATAATTGTATGTTGTCTCCTTGTCTCAGAGGTGCCTTTGACGTAGCTCCATCAGAGTGGGTTTGCCGTGGCTCATTCAGGTAAGTAGCATGAACTCAAGACGAATAACACTATCCTTATCGTCACCTCTGCAGGAATGACGTGGGGTATGTTGATTTATGCCTATAACCTCTTTTTACTTCTCACCCTCATCCTCCAAAGTTGTTGTTGGCCAAAGGTACGCGGTATACTTACATCATATGCCCCGTGAACTCATTTTTGAGTGTAGCTTTGCAGCTGGGAGCTACTCCAAGTTTCCTCACTCAATTAAAGTACTTTCCTGATAATTACTATGAGTTATGGCTTATTAATTTATCTTGGCAGTATACATCAACTGTGGCCCTTGTTGTCGGTGTTGTTACCGATCTTCTAGTTGCCATTTCCTTGGGCTACTTCCTCAATCGTGGCCGATCCGGACTTTTGAAGTACATCTCTTGCCCTTCCACAGACTGCAAATCTAATCTGCCTGTAGGACAGACAAGATAATCAATAGGCTCATTTTCTGGTCTGTTAACATTGGGATCTTGACGAGGCAAGTGAAAAAGTGCCAGTTTATACACTTGGATCTCACACCCTATCCCAGTCTGACAGATTTTGTTGTTGTTATGACTGTAAGTCACAAAAGGACGTGTTGTGAGTCGATGCGTTAACACTTCATTTAGTCGGAATTGGAGGACGACCTTGTATTCTTGTCAATCTATCAAATCATCTCAAACTGTGAGTAATCAATCACTCGAGTCGTCAGGTCCACTTACCCCAGGCATTCAAACACAAGTATACGCTGCCTCAATGCTAGCTACGTACATAAATATGTCACTCTGATAGTCACTCCTCTCTGACATTGATCCTGCAGGTTGAATTTGCGTCCGTTTACGAGGAACCACGTCCTTGATGAGCACGGTACAACCCTTGAAATCAACAGTTTTCAGGTGGCGCCTATCAGCACCACAAATGAGGTATCTTACAGATAAAGCTGGTAGGCGAAGTAAACTAACTGGCCATGTAGACCTTCTATGCTGAGCGCAGTATCACCACGATTAACGATTCTAACAAGGACGGCAAGGTTGTGAGTAGACTGCGAATTGTTCTGGACGACATCATATTGATATTGCACTGATCATAGGTCTCGTTTCCCTGACCTTTGTGCTGATGTTACTTGGGCGATAGAGACATCTGTAGGTGGAATCAGAATCATTAAAGTTAGATTTGGAGGCTATGCTGTGTATTAATCCTTAGTAACGTATACAAAGATCGAGAAAATTGTGATATTTTTATTGTGTGAGGTAGTAGTCTTAGCGTAAGTGTGTTCATGCGTGACGAGAGAGGTGGTTCGGGATGAATCAAAGGATGTATTGAGCCACTGGGGCCGGGGACAAAAAAAACTAAGAAAGATAGCAACACAGCCAAGTAAGGAAACATACCCAGGAATGGAAAACTGGGATCAACAGATTATTGTTGAAAAGGAGCATATGAGCCTCATGACTTCACATGTTCCTGCAGCAATATTTAGTAACTATATAGATATTTGGCGAAAAACCCAAGGGGGATGATGGTGGTAAGAGAAAAAGAGGCACCTAAAAAGTCCAGTGATACTTGATTGAATACTACACTGTGATATTACAGTAATGTTCAAATATCGCATGATATTAGGCTCAGTTGATTTAAAAACCATCATACTGAGCGTTGAAGTCAACTACCAACTGAGAATTACCAAGAACAATGGAGGACATCACATCCACTGATTCTAGAGTCCATCACCATTATCAAAACATAGTATCTACATATGTATTTGGAACCTTATACCATTTTCAAGAACACTGATGCAAAATACAATGCATCATTTTGTCACGCCTTTGAGTGATGACATGTCGGTTTGAATGGATACTCTTGATGTAATTTTAGCCCAGTTGATGTATAACCTCAAGCGTATGTCATCTAAGAAAGCATCTCGACTCCAACTATCTAGTGATTTTGTTTAGGAGGGTTATAACCTATTACCAAAACACAATCATTGGCTACTGTCAAACCTGACGGAAAATTGATACTCACTAATTTTCCTGTTCTTGATGACGCCCCATTTGAAGCGTTTGACATAGAGAGATAGCCAGAAAAGACTAGAGAAAAGAATGACGGCCTTGATACCGTACTGCTTCCTCTGATCGTGTTCAGGCTCAGCAGCCCAGCTGAGGAAGGTGACAACGTCCTTGGCCATTTGCGATGTGGTCGCCGGAGTGCCTTTAGAGTATCAATGACGCTACTGGTGTTTAAGAAGCACTCAACACGCACCGTCATCATATTCGACGAGACCATCGAAAAGAACACGAGCCATAGAAATGGCCCCGCCAGGGAAGTAGGGGTTGTAATTCATACCTTCACGGACTTCAACACCAGCAGGGGGGTCCATATAACCAGTCAAAAGCGAGAAAACATAGTCCTAGCATATCTTTCAAAAAAGATAGCGACCTCATATATGACTCTAGAACGTACAGCACCGCCATGGCGAGCCTTGATGATCAGACTCAGGTCAGGAGGAAGTGCACCCCCATTTGCAGCACGAGAAGCCTCTTCATTAGGATAAGGTGGAGGCATATAATCCGAAAGTTTTCCAGGACGCTGGAACATTTCGCCCTCATCGTTCGGTCCATCAGTGTATTCCACCTCCTCAGCCATAGCACGCGTTTCATCTGCCGTGTGCGAGACACCGACAAGGTTTCGCCAAGCGATACGATCAAGAGAGTGGCATGCAGCACAGACCTCACGGTATACCTGGTAACCCCGGCGGATGCTGAGATTGGATTTTTTTGATAAGAGACAATAAATGGCTAAAATTGGACACACCTGGCATGGTCGAATGAGTCAAAAATACCCTTGTGGGACCATGGGTAAGCAGCAGGATGGAGACCTTCGTCACTGAGATGGCTGGCGTGGACTTCACCAATGAAAGGGAGGGTGCCGTAGAAATGAGTATACCAGGTTACTGAGCCAAAGGTAAAAAGCGAAACGGTCGCAAACAATGCGCGCGACCTTGCGAATGTCTTGAGACTACATTAAAGGTAGTTTTCCTCTTTGGTTATAATGTACAAACCTCAAGAGCAGAAACCTTTGTTGAAGCAAAGCGGATCTGTAATGTCATAACGATGAGTCGCGGGCGTGTAGACACGATAAAATACATACCGAAGCCGTGCGGGAGCCAGACAGCACAGTCAATTGAGCTCGACTAGGATGGCCGGCCGGTCTGAAGGCTTGTGCAGCCAGCCTTGACAGCATTTTCTTTGGCAAGGGGAGGAAAAACTGGGTGACTTTGTCGCGCGTGACCCTCCTTCGGGATGGAACGGGGAATTTCCAGATAAAGTTGGTTGCTTCACGTGACATTCTGTCACGCTAGCCATCGCCATCGCTAACGCTGGACCTTTCAAATCAGAATCTCAATTCTTTCTACATAGAGGCCCAAGCTCCTGCACGTTACGCAAAAACCCTGAAATGGAGATATCAAACTACAACGAACATGTCGGAAGCTTCCGGTCAGACCGACATATTTTCGGAAGCCAATCCTCCAACTTCCCAAGCTCCCATAGTTAGTATAATATTGATGTCAGGCACAGCAGCACAATTTGTATTCTCGCGAGTCGTCACAACGATCTTATCTGAGGTCTTGTAGTGCATAAATCTATCGTGGGAGAATCGACACAGATTATATAGCAAGCAGCGCTACATAAAAGTAATAAATGCCAACGTAAAAGTTCGAGAATCCAGATACAGGCGTTAGATACATGACATTGTCATTGTGAGCTCACACAGTACCCTCTCTCTTTCTCAGAAAATACATGCGCAGAGTTCTACCAAGGTTCCATCAGTCTACTGAGCACATGGCATTAACAGCACATCTAGACACACCTTCTGCGCAGCAGCACAAGCACATACCCGCCAGGCAAGCCATGCATCCGCCACCGCCTGAATCCTTCTGAGGTGCCTGCTGCCTACAGACCGGAGATAGCATCTCGTAAGATTTTGCATACCGAGCTTAGCTGCAGAATAAGCATTACGCACACATATATCGGTTGTGGACCGGGTTGAGAAGCATATCCTGGGTTCCCACCCGGAGGAGGATAATAACTCTGAGGTGGTTGCTAGATTTACAGTTGATAAGAGGACACTGCGGGCACGGTTGCTATTAGAGTAAACGTACTTGAGGATAATAATTTCCTCCCGGGGGCGGAGGACCTGAAAGATCGCATGAATTCGTCAGTTACACTGGAGTTTGGAGCACCCCTCCAACGGTGAACCGGCAAGAGACAAGATATCCAATTAAGAATATTCAATCTCGGATCCGAGAACTCTCGTCCTAGTCCACCGAACAACATACCTTGCGGCGGGGGATAGTAACCACCTCCCTGAGGTTTCCCATAGTAGTCGTTTGCGCTCATGTCAAAATTTCAAAGAGTTTAGAAAAAGTAAATGGAGAGAAGAAGGAAAAAGCTGTCACGTTTTAGAGGCGTGCACGATTAGAAAAGGGCTATCACACGGGGTCGCTCTTCTTGCTGCGGGCTTCGGCTTACTAATCCTGTGGCTAATTCGTTAAAAGCAACCACGAGGCTGTCACTCCGCCGAAAATTTCTTGGGTCGGCTTTCCCTGCACCTGACGTGCTCCTCTACATTCCGAGATACACGTGTTGATCAAACTGCATGACATCATGCTGCATTACTGCTTCTCTGACGGTGATCATTGAGTCCAATTAGGACGCCAACATAATATTTGACACACGGAATCAGAAAATCACACCGACAACGAAAAAAATCTACACTAGGACTACGAACCCATCATTGAAGGCATATAAGCTAACATCCTGGCACCTTGTCGGATAAAACATAGCGACAAACGGGTGGGTGCTTCAGCCACAATAATGATAGCGGAAGCCAAAGCACACAAGGAGGAAAAAATCAATCGTCATAAAAGCATTTAAATACGAAAATCAACATACGAACGACTGTATACTGGCTCAAAGCCAAAACATCAAAGGGTCTCGTTCTTGCTTCGGCCAACACAGCAGCTTGCTCTGCTAACCGTATTCCTCCGAAAGAATCACTCCTAAGGCCAGCATGAATGGCATTGGATATGAAAAAAAAGAGTCCAGGGCATCACCCTGACCTTCACTTACCCTGACAATCTTGCAAGTCTAACCCCAAGCTGATACCGTCCCCTCCACCGAATACTGACATCAGGAAACAAGAAAAACAGTCCCAAATTTCCTTGAAGATCTTCAAGTTGATCTATCGTGGAGACGAGATTACCATACAAAATTGGCGATGCCGCCTGGTGTCCAACATTTGACCCCGTATCCAATGGCGTCGACCCATCCTCCGAAAACAATGACAAATGAGCAACCAGGAATGGCAGTTCCGCCTCCCTACAGATGGTGGATATAACAAAAAATAGAAGCAATCAAGAACGGAAATTTATATCAATAACATGACAAAGTACAACCAACGACGTACGGCACGAAGGCATCGCCACGAGGATCTCTCACAGTCAGTCGCGCAATAATTGGCGGGGTTATAGGCAGTCGAGAAAGACTCGAATGGCCAAATTCTGCTGTTCTCTGTGGATGCTGGACAACCTCAAGGTGGTATGACCTAGACAATATCTTGTCATCCAACCTTCGCACATTCTACCCCATATAATACGCACCTCGTCTGAGGATCTACGAGGAGCGATGCGACCTGAATTTTGGGCCTAGGTCTGGAGAGCGTGGGGAGTTTTGGGAAGTATTCGTTTTGACTCGAAGGAGGGCTGAGACTTGCACAGGATGAGGGTTCGTATAAGACGGAAGAGGGATACGACCGTGGAGAAGAATAATTACTGCTGCCCACATACTGCTGAACAAAACAGCAGTTTGGTATTGATCCAGATACATATATTATTTGAGAGAATGTTCTTCTGGCCCAACGTCGAATGAAACTAATTGTGGATGACACATGACAATCGTTCTTCATGAACATAATTATTGTCGGAAAGGAGCGATGTAACTCATAAACCGATTGTTGGTCAGTCATACGTCTGGTAAGATGACAGGACTGATGGTGATAAACCTTGAATACGAGATCAAAGTCTTGACGTCGCGATGTCCTCCTAATGTTGAGCTTCAAGGACACCGAACCGTCATGACTGTGATTGTGTACGTCGCCGGAGCTAACGTACGTGTGGGTCATCGAAGTCTGATATAGCACCCCCTGTTTTGCTGTTTAGCACTGGAAGATGACCATCAGGATGAATGGGAGGATATATTGATATATGGATTCTTAAAAGGGGTAGGAGCCTTCATGGGATGTCAACACATCTAAGGTTCTGAAAATGTCAGATCGGTAGTCAGATCGGTAGGCTATATCAGGGGCCAATCTGGCAACCCAGAAACGTGAAATCCAAGCGCCCTCTAACAAATGTGATGGGAATCTTTTTGGAAATCTGCCTTTGAAATCACTCACAAGTCCCAGGAAAGAAGCGAAGAAAGACTTAAGATTATAAATTACATTAGTGAGATTAAACATTCTTTTTTACAGTACTCCAGGTGCCTGCTGCTGCAGAAACGATAGTCGCAGCGACAATCATCGGTTTGACTCCAGCTGACAAAAGCAATTCGGGATAAGATTTTCAGAAGATCATTTTAAGATGAAAATTTCTTGCCTGTAGACTTGTAAAGTGCACCCGTCAGGGCCCCGGCAGACATGCTGCCAAGAGTATCGTGTTTTCCGCGCATTGAATCAATAGAGGAGTTGATAGCATTATATACAAGGGCTTTAAAAGGAAACGGGCGAATCAGAAAGGGAGGTCTTCGAGAGAAAGTACACACACCCATGACACCAGCTGAATTACCAATAAAAGTACCTCTTCGCGTGACAGAATTGAGAATGCTGTTGATCCGTAACCTAGAATTCGAGACAGCGAGCGGCCGTCGAGCACCCTCCCGTAGCCCCCACACAGCACCGGAGGCAAGACCTGCATGAACATGTGACAGACAAAAACAATAAGCAAGCTAAGAATGGGACAAGCAGGATGACGAGAGGATGGCACAGGAAGTAAGCGAAGTCCAGAACGAGAAGATGCAATCGCAAATTAAGTAGCTTGAAAGAGATCTGACGACGCACCACCCAGATACATAGTACCTGTCCCATAACAAAGGTCATCACTCCACCCCCTTGAAGGAATCGCCGTATCAGCGCCGGGAAGCTCGTTTGTTTTGTCATCATCGAGAAGTAGATAGTCTAGTTTGTCTCCTAAACCAGCCAAGGGGTGTAGCCTTGCTGGGTCATACGCAGCCATGAGGAGGTCGTTTGCTGTTGGAGCCTGGCTTGATGACGAGGCTGCTGGTTCGGTCCAGGAAGTGTCTGCAGCACGAGAGTCATTAGAGTCCGCGTGGATAGACTGGGCAGACATTTTTATGATAACAGAGAGGACGACGAAGTGTAGAATGAAGACGCGCTCTCGAATGCTGTCAAATTTCGAGACGCATGTCCACGTGACTCATATCGTTGAACCACCGACTTACCAGAGGAAAAGAATTTATGTTGTCCCGCGAACTCATCCGTTGTCTCTCTCGGACACTTGCTACACCTGCGTTCCATTTGACTTTTGGTCGCCGGACTGAGCCCAGTTTCAGGAATTGCCAATTGATATCTTCCAGAAGTAGGCACATGCCCTCATCAAATCTCCATAATAACCCTGGAAACAGGATGGGCCACTTCTGTAACCCCGCACTCGAACATATCTGACCCAACAGAAGCGGAAGCTATTCGTTGGATGGAGAAAGGTGCCGCTAAATATGGGGTAGGTGACGTACAAGGCGCGAAAGAACTCTGGAAACGCAGTTTGGAAATCAAGAAAACCGCTGAATTGCTCTTCAAGCTTGGCCTGACTCACTACCATCTCAGTCAGTTTTCCTGCTTCTTCAGAGTGCCACCTATATATCATGAGAGATGACAGAGGAATATGACGACGCGATATCCGCATGGAAAGAGTCGATTGCATTCGAGCCATGGAGTTCAAATCCACATATGTGTATACCGAGCGTTTTTTTCATTTTTTTACATACACTGATTCCGATCAGATCTTGCAAATGCTTACATTGAATCACCTGGTATGTCGATGTCAGGTATCTGTCGTCTTTAGCACCTAATAATCATCATAGTTCCTCGACCGGACCTTGCTTTACACCACCTCTAGTAGGTTGACCCACATTCCATCTTGCCATTCTGATTTGACGGCACTCACCAGTATGGCTTATCTTCATGCAATGGATTCTGAATCAGCCTTCAACTATGCCGCTGTTTTGGAAGCCAGTCAGTTCTTTTTCTTTGTTTCCCTTGTATTCAAACCCGCGATAGTCCTTTGTCTAATATTAATATATCCTCACCTTCATCGTGTGTGGGTTTCTTTTTTCATTCCAGCCGGTCAACTAGTTCAGGCGCTTGAAATGTACAAGCGTAGCAAAGAACATGGATTCGAGCAAACCGCCATACACATCCGAAACGTAAATCGTATTTCATCTACCCGTCACCGTACAATATCCGTCCATTGACTTTTTACATAGGTGAGCGCCAAGATTCAGAAGATTAGGCAGCAAGAAAATGCCGACATCTCCACGACAGGGTCCAACGATAACACCACTTGAGTCCGTAGGGCTGAATCTCATGACACCTGTTATGCTTCGAAGTACCATATGATTCTGGGCACTAAGAGTTTGTTCCGTCCCGGATTTACAGCACCTCGACATACCCATTGCAACTGTCAAGAAATTCTATTGTCATTAATTTATTTTTCTTCATCAGCAACCCCAACATTCAACCTTGAGGAAATGCTTTGCCTGCATCACGACTGATTCAATTCCAGCCAGCCAATTGGGAACACAGGAACAGCACTCAGGATGATTTTTGCGCTCCGTCTGTGCCTATTGGATAGGAACCGCCCTCTTGTCTTGTGGATTCCATGAAGGGGTACCCTGAGCCTAGACTGTCAAGGATACCCCTCTGATATCTTCCTGGTTGGCAGAAAGTTAACGTTAAGATTTCAGGAGGGTCCTTGCCGCAGGGGCTCCGTTTTTTTCACTCGAGTAATATAACTATTTGAAGATCTCAAGAGACTTTCTATTTTTCTGATTTTAGTTTGTGGGAATATAGCATAGAAAATTCTCTCAACAAAATGGTCTGAGTTTGTCCTCGGGGCATATCAACTGTTTACAGCCTTCTTGTGGATTGATTATTTGGTGTATGGCGATTGCTGAGTAGAATTGCGGTTCTATTTCGCGGACTGCCACCGAGCCCCGCGTTATAAATGGATGATTTTAGAAAAAAATTGCGGTTCTATTGCCTAGAATTATGATGAAAACTCATTGTCTTGGGTTGTACAGTGGACAATGGTAAAATTCACGGCGGCAGTAAACCTTGAAGATTGTAAACCTATTAAAATTATTTTCAGTCAACTACGAGGCCCGCGTGCGTTGAAAAATGTTAGGTGACGGTAAAAAAATGTCAACACCACCAATACATGAAATGGAAAATCCGACGAGTCAGCGGTGATAATTTTTGTTCTTCCGTGAAAGAAGGAGACTAGTCTCCTGGTCATATACTGCTCCTTGCTGATACTAGCAACTGTATGCCCTCTGCCAAATCGGGCCATCAAAGACAGGAGCTTTGCCGGTGGGCGCTCAAGAACCTGACATGTAATCCAGGCGTTTGACCTATCCAAAGGAACTCGAGCTTCGGACTGTATGTAAGTTCATCCTCATTGGATCCTCAAATGTGGGTCATGACTCTGATACTCAAATGTGATAGGGGTAGCTCAAACAGTCCGAGACTATCATGTAGCTGGGAACGCACATCCCTAACACCACATGAATAAAGGAACGAAACTGAGCGACAGTTCAATTGTTCAATTGACAGCTTCGGGGATACTAGCTACGTTATGTAATTCATCTTGCAGAACGCTTAGAGCAATCCGATACATTTCTTCCTTGATTACAGGTTACAGCGAGGCAAGTCACGAGGGTGATTCGAACGTTGGCAAGAATGCCAAACAAGTATAGGGCCCTCAGTGAAGATATGTCGCGGTGATCGGGTGGTACATTCACTGACGCTAGAGTTCAGTACATCCGAGCTACCGAGGACATTCTGACGCGGAACGAGATCAGATTCAAATTTTGCGCCTG
>Ga0153934_1000078_pt1 | contig 24231 bp, 30 predicted proteins | sample TSNJ018MetaG_FD_104708 | JGI IMG/M metagenome (GOLD analysis project Ga0153934, IMG submission 104708) | Attine ant fungus gardens microbial communities from New Jersey, USA - TSNJ018 MetaG | ecosystem: Host-associated > Fungi > Mycelium > Unclassified | place: USA: New Jersey, Wharton State...
CTGCCGCTACACCACACCGCTGGGTTGCACGCCTATTGTTTCCGCTTCTTCCTTAGCCCGTCCCGGTTAATTATTCTCCCTCGATGGGATACCCAGGCAGTTATGGAGGCTATACCAAAGTGAGTGCCAGCACAATGGTGTTAACTGTTAATTGAATCAAAACAGGTATAAGGTTACCTTTCTCGGCCTCGTACCATCAATGGCACAGCAGCTTTTGGCTCACCCAATGATAAAGCAAGTTGATTTCAGCTCAGTGCTCACCTTTGTCTGTGTGGGAGCATACCTTCCACGCGAGTTTGCTCTCAAACTGACTTCATTACCTCAAAAAGCAGCCCGGTTTAACGAAGGTAAAGAATTTTTCAGTCTTTAGTAGTGTGGTCCAACATTCTCATTACTTCTTTTAGGATATGGGCTATCTGAGTGTGTAAGTTGGGGCGCTTCAGAAGCCGCTGCAAAAGTCTGAAATATTTCATAAGACCCTTGCCGCCCTGTCTCAACCTCATCCAGGGGTATTGAATGGGAGGGGTAAAGACAATATCAAGGCCACTGGATTCTTGCTTCCTGGGATGGAAGCTAGAATCGTTCGTGATGACGGATCTGAGGCTGATTGGGACGAGGTGGGTGAGCTTTGGCTTCGCGGAGAGAACGTTGTCCCAGGATACTGGAACAACCCCGAAGCCAACGCGACGACTTTTGTGGACGGATGGCTTCGGACAGGGGATAAGTTTAGGGTCGATAAAGACCAATATTTCTAGTGCGTCATTGATTTAGGATCTACTCCCGCAGTCAAAAATTTTGACACCATTCGCTCCTAGCTTTGCAGACCGCGTCAAGGTAGGTCTTGATCCTGCCTTGGTACTCATTTGGCTGACAACCGAGGCAATCAGGATACTCTGAAGGTCTCCGGAACCCAGGTCTCGCCAACGGAGACTGAGGAAGTTCTGATGGCTCATCCTAAAAAACTGATCATTGATGTGTCCGTAGCTGGAGTTAGTGGAGGTCGAATCGAGGATGAAAAGGTGCCTCGCGCATGGATTGTTCTGAGTAAGGAAGGAGAGGCACTTGGGGCATCTGAAACGATCAGGGAGCTAGAAGCTTGGCATCAGACTAATCTGAGTAGATACAAATGGCTGCGGGGTGGGATAGAAGTTGTTTCTGAGGCGAGTTTCAAGTGTGCTGAACTCACCCACTACCTCTTGGATCTCATTCCCCTGTCTAGATACCAAAGTCACCAAGTGGAAAGACACTGAGGCGAGTCCTTCAGGAACGATACGAGCAGCATGTGCGGCCGGCCTACCTGTCGAAGCTGTAGTAATATCTCCATATGATCTAAATTTATAGCTGTAACGTCTATACTTCAATTCAATGATTGCCAAACGGTTAGTAATGATATAAAATTCTCATTCTTGTTTGAAGTAGCTGTAGAGGGTAAGTGCATCTAGTCACTCTGATCGCATTCTGATTGATAGTGGGACTAATTATCTCTCAAAGCTCTGATGAAACATTTTTGGCAATTTCATTATTTCTACCTCCTCGCTCATTACTATCTTATCAAGATTTGAAATGGAGAATGAGGACTCATACAGACCATATCAATCTCGATTTAAGTCCTGTAGAAGGATATGATGGGATATGCGGGCAGGACGAATGGCACGTCCCTGCACAGTCAAAAAGAGACCCTCTTTTCTATCTGTGGAGTCCGGAAAAATGACAAGACAGATGTGCGACAGATGTGCGTCTGACGGATAGGAGCCTAACATGAGTTCTCGTACAAGACGACATTGACCCCAGGTACCCTCGCCCACAGCTCAACGCTGAGGTCACTGCTTAAAATATTCTCAACTTGATGTTCTGCGGCTGCAGAGAAAGACTAGAATTGTCATGATCAGGACTTTTTTCAAAATTCCTGTTACTCATCTATTACAGACCATGTAGAGGGGCTGGCTCCCAGTCACATACACACTGTTGTTGCCATATATCGTCCCCAGCTTTCGTGACCTCAATGAGGACATGCGACTTATTGACAGTACCAACCTCTCTCATATTAGCAACTTGCCCTCACAAAGAATCCATATAACACCCTTGTTAACTTCGTTTTCTGGTTTCGTTCTGGTTCTTTGAGAGTTTGGACACGTCCTCAGCTAGCTGATACATATTTTTTTTACAAAGAAATTTTTGATCAGTTGAACCCCGAAATATTAGATCCTCAAATGCCTACTTGTTCTTATTTAGTCAGTGATTGATGGTGAAATTAATAATGATCCAGTATGATCTAGTCATAGAACTATTATGGCATTCTAATCATCTTTCTAAATTCCATATCTTAAAAAGTATATTCTCCTGGATACATGACTTGTGTTTGTCAAATCTTGTGTAAGATATTATGACGAAAACGGCATATCATTCTGGACTGGGGTTCAATTATTTGACCCCACTACGTGACCACGTTTCAAGAGTTTCCGCGGGGATATGTATATCAAATGATGACTGTTTGATAGATGCCATCAAAACACCACTGAGGCTGTAGGACCATCATCCGTGGACACGAGACTCTTGTATACTTGGCCTACCGATTCCAGCTATAAGTGCGCTATGATGGAAAAAAAACAGCATTGCTATCCCTCCTTTGTTTTTCTTTTCCACTTGTACTTCGGCTCATGGTTTTGCGATTACTCGCTCTGGTCTATGTCGCCCAATGTCTTTGGGCTGCATATTCCAAGAGTCCTTCACAGGCAGACTGGAACAACTTGAATCGTACAGTCGGTGGCCGTCTCAATATTGGTGTCCCTTTCGCTAAGCCATGTTTTGATTCCTGGAACTCGCCTGAGTGCATGAACATCCAAAATAATTACCTGGACGAATGTGATCTATATTCTATTGCACAAACTGGAATTTATGTCTGATTTTCTTACTTTCAGTGACTCGGTCAAGTTCCCCATCTGCGTTCATACAGACTCAGTGGGAAACATGCCAAAAAACGGGAGAGCAGTGTCTTTTAAATTATCTTGATCCTCATGACAACAGTCCCACTCTGCCACCTCATAAATGTGGGCTTGGAAGCGTTGCGAGTCACTATGTGAGTCCCCTTTTTGAGTCTCGCTGCCCCAGAGAGCTCAAGCAAAATTTTAGATTGATGTCAGGAACGCGAATGATGTCATCGCTGCATTCGAGTTCACGAAGAATACCCAAATCCCACTTGCCATTAAGAACACAGGAGTGAGTGCTAAATACATTTAAAAGATCGTTAAGTATGCTGATGATCATAATTCCAGCACGATTACAAGGGCCGGAGTAGCGCACCAGGCTCATTGACCCTTTGGGTAGGCCATTTCCTGCGTTCATATGCAGATCACTCATTCATCACTCATTCGTCATTGGTAGACCCACAATATCAAAGATGTGAACAAATTTAAACTATATTATCCTGAGACATACTGAAGTCAAATGAACGGTAGATGACGTACTCTCCAACATTCGTTCCTACCGGCTGCGCCGTACCTCCTCGTCAAGCAGCCATCCTCGGAGTACGTGAGATGTCTCGTCGTCGATCAGTTTAGTAGATTAACACGACATAGGCCGGTGTCCAATGGGGGGAAGCGTATGCATTTGCAGATGAACATAATGTCACACTAGTGGGAGGTGAGTCCTGCATCATTGGAAGTAAAATGTGCCAATTTCGGCTCCAGGGAGCGATGTATCTGTCGGTGCCTCTGGAGGTTGGCTCCAGGGAGGAGGGCATAGCATGCTCTCTGCAAGTATGGGCCTAGGCGTTGACCGCGTTGTAGGTCTACTCCTGCCTGGACCTCAGATATTATAGACACTCACCGACAATAGTTAGAATACAAGATAGTCACTCCTGATGGGAAATTACGAATCGCTAATGAGTGCCAAAATGAAGATCTATTCTGGGCCCTTCGTGGGGGTGTGTTTCAATCCGTGTTTTCCGGTGATCAACTTATTGAATATTTTTCCTCAGGTGGAGGCGGAACATTTGGGGTAGTGCTAGAGAGTACTATTCTAGCCTCGCCGCAGGTCACTCTTCAAGTTTTCATCCTAGCGTTTGCACCGACGGCTGACATTACCCGGGGGGTATGGAAAATATTGGTTGAAAATGGATTGAAGTGGGCTGAGGAAGGATGGGGCGGATTGTCTGAAGCCGAAGCTGTCATTCTAGTGAACCCAAGGTTATCGCAAGATGAAGCTAAAGCGTCTTTAGCACCCCTGATCCAGTTTGGAGAGCAACTCCAGGCTGCACATGCATCGACTACAGAATTGATATTCAATGAATTTCCCTCCTGGTTCGCTTTTTCTGAAGCATTCACTAGTCAATTCAAAGCTGTGAGTTCTACAAAAGTTCATAGAATTCGATATGATGACTCAAAAATATTGCCCAGGCCCTTGGAACGAGTCTGTCGTTGACATCCCGCCTCGTTCCAAAAGATCTATTTGAAACTTCGGAGACACAGGACTCGCTAGTTTCTGCCCTCATGGCTATAGAAACTGCGTCACCGGGACTCATTATTCTGATTTCATGTCCTACTGCTTTCTCATACGTTCCTGGATCTACGAGTGTTACGGAAGCATGGAGGTCATGCGTGTATCATGTCACAACCGTTTCAGCATGGAACTGGAATGCAACCCTTTCTGAGAAGCAGGGTCACTATGAGACTGCAAGTAATGCAATGGACATTCTTAGAAAACTCACGCCGGACGCCGCGTACCAGGTGCGTATCCATCAGGTGTTCTACTTGGAAAATTACTTACACCTTTGCAAGAACGAGGCCGACGTACATGAGCCCAACCATGAAGGTTCGCATTTTTGAATTTTCTTAAGCGGAAGTGTTGATTTTTTCTCAGTGAGCTTCTGGGGAAATAACTATCCAAAGCTGTTGCAGATCAAGCAGAAATAGTATGTGATTGTTTCGCCCTTGCATATGTTCTGCTGAAGGTCGTTTATCACAGCGATCCCTATAAGCAACTTGACTGCTGGCATTGTGGTGAGTGATATTCTATGATTAATCTTTGTCTGCAGCTGTTGACCTAAATTTCAGTCGGGTGGAATAAGGGAAACTCTCGTTTCTCGTGCTACATATAGCAGAACAAAGGTTTTGAATAAAGTTATTGACTTACCATGTCCAAGTTACGAGTTTCGATCCTCTAGTTGACCTTGTATATCAAATACTTTCAGTGCGCGATTGGATTCCAATCTTAGAAGTCCCTCTTCTGTATTCTCTCTGTAATGTCCCTTGTTATGTCTATGATAAGGGAGTGAGGAATATTGAGACGCAAGATAATCAATCACATGGGAGCGGCAGTGTGCAGTTGCGAAAATAGTTGTATGTCATGCACAAATAAGGGAAGGCCGAACCGTCAATAAGATTCCCCGGAACCCCTAATGTGTTAATCTCCAAAGCTTCGTGGCTCTCAACTGCATCGCAATTTATCGTCTGGCCTCGGCAAGTATGGTAGTTTGGAAGTGTAAATTTCGCAGTCTTGCAAGTTCTCTCTCGGTTTTTGGTCGTTCATTATTGCTAGTTGTCGGCGAGTAAGACAATTTAACTTCGACGGTAATATTCACTTTTTACTTCACGGTTCCCAGGCTCCTGGCAAATGCTATCCTTTGGATCGTCGCAGCCGTACTTTTTCGTAGTCACACCACTCGGAGCAATTTGAACATGGCCCTTCTAGCTTGGGTACACATACTACCTTCTTTCATGACACTTGTTTGCTCATCAAAAGTCTCAGACTTTTGGATTAAGGCATGGTGTGCAGTTTACTGTTGTCCTTTCGAGCAGCTTATTTCTGATTAGCGCTTGACGCCGATCACATCAGGTTTGTCTTCCTACTCTAGTGTACCATCTAACTTTTTATTAAGAATGGTGCCAGTGCAATAGATAATGCGACCAGAACCCTCATCAGTAAGGGACAAATCCCTATCACTTGTGGGTTGTTCTTTTCATTAGGTCACAGTACTATTGTGATTGCTGTCGTACGTGTCTTCCAACATCATACCATATTGAACCCAAAAATATCGCAGACGATCGCCATTGCTATCTCTACCGATGTCTACAATAGATTGACGGGGGTAGGGAATGTTGGTGGGATCATTGGTGATCCTTTTCTCCGCTGTCTTCTGGCTTTGGCTAAAGGTGTACTTCAGGTGCCGCTGTTAGTGGATCTTTCCTCTTTATTGTAGGACTTGCCAACACCTTCATTTTATGGCACATCTTGCGTCAGCGACGGAGGGTGGGAATACTGTGTTATGACTTGAGCCACTTCTTTGACCTTTGCTCATATAGGAGAAACGGCGACTTGAACGTATCCAGCGCGGAGAGATAGCTGAGGATCAGGAACCGATCGTCCCTGAGAGGAACTCGATGCTCATGATGCGAATCCTCGGACCCATCGTCACATTCGTTAATAGGCCATGGAAGGTGAGATCACTCAGCACTTTTGCTTTGATGGACCTGATAGATAAATTTCTCCTAGATGTATCCTGTTGGAGTACTCTTTGGCCTTGGTTTGCGCCTTTCAGTTTCATCTTTCTTCCAGTTATCTCACCCAGGGTCATCCAGGCTTCGATACAGCCTCATCTATCGCTCTTCTCGCTGTTTCTGCCATTGCTAAACAAGATTCGGAAGGCAACAGAATTCCTTCATCACATGTCGTGGTTCTCCCTGTACGTTTAATATATTCTTCTTACTTTCCACTATGCATTACGACTCAAATTAAACGGAAAGTTGCTTTTCACAGCTGGAATGTCACTCGTTGACTCCCTTGACTCAATTCTGATGTTGTATTCCTACGCAGGCCTTCTAGAGGACCGTCACCGGTGGCGAATCTTCCGGCCCAAAATAATTATAGAACAGACAGAGCGAACGGATCCGTCTTCCAACAGACCGATTCATGAAGGAGTCATCAATCAAGAGAAAGACGAGGACAAAGCCTCTCCTCTAGAAGTAATTAATCCTGCTGCGTGTGACAATCGAACCGTTCGAGACACGCGTAAAAAAATGAACGTAATGTCGGGGCTGAGCATTGTACTCACTTTGATGAGTATTTTGGTTGCATTTGCGTACGTTATAGACTCGTTCCCGCACTTGAATGATCCGACCCATTGATTCCACAGAGTCTCGTTAATCACAATAATGAGTCTGATTGGAGAACATTGTTCTCAATGTGCTGCTGCTGCTGAGGCAAAAGATGGCGGTGGATTAGCTGGCGCATGGTGGAGAGGCTGGGCGAACGTGAGTAATCATCAACATCTTCACAAGCTCTTTCCCTTAGATCCCTTAAACCCAGGCGGCGGACCAGTCAGGTTTTGTCGGCGTTGGGATCGTGGGTACTGTCCTCGTCGTTCTGACAGGGTGGTATCTCACTAAATGGGTGGCCCGCTATACCCGAAAACAGCGTCTCATGAACCAAAGGAGTTCGGAATCCAGTACTGGTGAAAACTTGACCTAAACAACATAATACATTAATACATTCCTGCTGTCCTAAACTACTGAGAAGAAATCTGTCAAAGTGATTTTATCAAACACTGCAAAATTAAACAAAGTACTAAACCAGGAAAAACATCTTTCCATGTCCGAATGTTTGAGAAAGCAGAACTGACGCTCTGTACACTACCGGTAGGAGCTGCAAGGCTTCCCATCGTCGATGGCATCGATGCAGTACTGCTATGCGTAAGACTCGAGCCACTATCGACAGAAACAGCCGTTTGGGGGGAATTAGCGGCGCTAGCTGTCGGGGCAAGATCAATGGTCTCTGAGAACGGAAAACTTTGAGTATCTGTAGACACAAAGTACAGTCTGATGATCCTAACCTTCAAAGTTGCCTCCATTATTCAGTGCGTCACTGACAGCTGTAGCGTAGAGTTCGTTCGCATTCGATGGCACGAGGGACAAAATACCAATTCGAGGAGGGTCGACTGAAGGGTGAGTGAGGTTACCATAATGGAATGCAACGAGGTTTCTATGAATGCGATATGAGAGCGGGATTACAATCACACTATAACATAGCTAACGATCGGAAGAAGGGATCTCCGAGACTCCAACGGAAGAGAGATCCAAAACTGGGAGGGTCTGTGGGGACTATGTTGTCCGCTACACATGTTTGAGCATCGTTGGGCTCGAATTGGCCAACGAAATCTCGTGGATCGATAGGGAACGTCTAATAGTATCAAATAAGCTTCTCTTTAGACTGCAGTCGAGAGAACTTGGGATCACCTTTCCACCAATCTGAAATGCCAGAGTATGGGGATTCATGCAAGGAAATGTTGGCTTGGAGCCCTGGTTATTGGGCTCATAGGAGGGTGAGACGGTCCCCAGGATTTTGTTCACGACATCTCCTGGGCCACGGATAATAGAGTTGCCCTAGAAGTGTGATATAAGGTAAGCTAAAGTTTTAGAAAAACTTCATAAAATCATTACGGTATCAACAAGAGCGGACGTTCTGTTTGAGTCAGCACCAGCGCGTGCTGGTATGGTTGAAGCGGCAAGATGCTGACCGTCAATGAACACATCATCAATATCTATCTCCCATCGACTATTCCTGATTGTCAACATTTATTTTCCGAGGAACACAACAAAGAAGTACTGACAAGGGATAGACCTCATTCGGGGCAAAAGTAGGTGAACGAAGTCCACCTTCATCGGCACTGTACAGACGCACAGGGACCCAGGTGAGAGAAGAATTGTCAACCCCATCCGGAAGTTTTCCAAGGGTTAGTTGACCATGGCCGCTGATGTCGATGGTGTCACGGGATAGTGTGATCTGTGATCGGCACATTAATCTGGGATAAAGAACCAGTATTTGATTAGCAGTACCGTGAACATGGGAGACTCGAGAGCACCCGTCATCATGATTCGTGATATTAATGGACCATAAGTATGCGTGGCAAGGAGAAAGTCGTCAGTTGTGTTTATGGGACCACTCTGAATGATGCATCAACACTCGAATTCTCTCAACAACTGATTGAATCACCTGAGCTGTGACGAGCGATTCTTGAATTTTGCTAAGCAACAAACAAGAGAGTGAGTATAACTACGCGATGAGACAGGGACAAATAACCTTCCAGCAGGAAATCCTAAACCAAATATGCCGGCCGCGTCGTACTGCACCACGAGGTTATCGGTATCATTAACAACACTGAATGCCTGATCTGTCATAGTAACTCCGGCAATTGTCGCAGTGTCGAGGCCAATAGTACCCGTGGCAGACGATCCAGTTGAGGAATCACCATATAACATTACAACATCAATTCCTGTGGAATTTCCTCCCGATGTAGGGTATCTCGTAACCTTGGAAGTTTTGCAAGTACCCTTATGGCATGCATCCGATACAGCCCACAAGTCACTAGAACCGGTATCTATGACTGTGGGTTAGTATCAAGATTGAGACAGGCAAACTGAACAACAATGCACCGAGATTCACTGCAGTTACTGTGTTCCCGAGCTCGATTGGTACAGTATAAAGACTGTGGAATGAAATTAAAACGAGATAAACCGAGAAATATTCCTAGAAGATGCTCACAGATCAGCATTGTCTCCAAGGCCAGTTTCTCCGCTCAGCGTTCCGCGCCTTCGCCTTCGTGCATTCCTTTTGATTGGAAGATTATTACTGAAAGGCAGTCTGACAAATGAATTCTCTCTATTATCATAAATTCTTGCAGATGGTGTACCAGCCATCGTAGGAAGAGCCGGTACAGGTTCAACCAGTAAACCAGCAGTCAAGATGATAATCTGAAGGGACAGAAACATTTATTTTTTTCTTAAGAAAGAAGCGTCCAGCGCAAAAAAGAAGAAAAGTGAAGGAAGGGAAGGAAGTAAGAAGTGTACGAGCAACCTGGCATGATGTTGATGATGTTGATGGCGTTCCAGAGTACAATTCACTCAGAAAGCATTTCTCCTTAGAGCCATCACCATCGCGATAGTTCCCACGATCAGAGATGACCTCCAACCATCATCAAATAGCGTTGTTATGATTGTATTTACAGTCCAGTGGCAAGATTATGACACCATGAGGGTGTACACTCTATCAAGGATAACCTGAAGGTGGAATTTTTCTTGAAATCATATTCAAGTTGGTGCTCGAGCATAGTGCAAGGGTGGCTAGCTATACTTAAAAATATCTTCCCATCAACCTGGCTATGCCAAATCGCTGTCTGCAACTGAGGGTCCTTTGTTTGAATAATACATGCCAGTTTCTTGCATAGTTGGTGCACTTGGGGCCTACCCTTGGTGGGTCCTAAGTAGGATTCAGAGGAAATCTAGATTACTGACATCACAACTTGGTATTAATATTGGCCCAACTCTGCCACTTAAATAATTATCCCACTTCCCCAGCTGCTTCAGCCTTGACATTCAACAACTGGGGGAGGCCCTTCATTTCTTAACGTCTTCCGTCCACGTGCTTATCTGTATTAGTCTTACTTCTTTGAGCAGGGATCAATCAATGTCGTGGCAGCGTATCAAACAACTCAGATATCACATCTAAATGAGCTAAACCACCCTCAAAAATACAGAAGCATATGATGTTAGGCCTCTTCATAGCACTAACACTCAGCAACTCAGGAAGTGTTGACATAATAAGATACGTGCCGACGGTAGTGATGTCGTACACAAAACCACAGCATAAATTATGAAAAAAACGGAAACAATATTTATAACATGCCAACCTTGTCCATTAAAACTGCCCATTCAACCACAGTGATGCCCATCCTGAATGCCTCCTCCCTGACCTCTCTATCACGCATCTCTTCCGAGAGATGGCCAACAGCTTTCAAATGTTCCACATTCATGATACCCAACCGCGCCAACACAGGAGCGATATGTAATAAGGAAGGTTGACACGACTCGAGTAACTGTACAAATCGAACCGCAGAATCTGACTTGATGCTACTGATCGTGCTTCCCTGAGACTGTCTCGGACGGAATGGAATGGGGGACATATTGGCTCTGATGGGGGTAGACTCTTGAAGAGGCGACCCTGCGCCAATGAGGTTATTATGTGGAGAGGCATGAGCAGAATTCGGCAAAATGGGTGGCTCTGGGCTCGACGCTGGATCAGAATACACAGGCATGGTCCTTCTCACACGAGGAGATCGAGGACCTGTTTTCGGTAAGGGCACTCTATCCGGCGTAGCAATACGCGGAGGTGTCGAATTGCTACGTGAATGGGAAGATAAGGAGCGTGTTGGCGGAAGGTGGCCAGATGTTTTTTGGGGAGGTGTAGGTAGGCGACGAGGCTAAAAAAGATTATTGACCTTACAAATCCACCAGTGCGGGAGTAACATACTTCAGGTTCCATGGGTGATACAGGAGTTGATTCTTCGGACCCAGTATTAGGGTTGATAGCGTCCTTTGACGGTTCGTCGACTGGTCGTGTGCTTCCCATACTATCGGATCTTGGAGTTTCATGAAGTGTCCTCTGAGCACTTTGAACATTGCTGTCAACTTCAGTCAGTGTTCGTTCGGCGGCCACATAGTCTTCTAAACCCATGTAATGGATACTCATAGTCTCTGTGGGAATAGTTTCTCTGGCCACCTGTTCTCTCCAAGTAGTAATTGCAACTGTCTTCTCAGGAGCATCCTCTGTTACTTGACGATTGAGGACCTCGTAGTCCTGTGAAGGTCGAGGAGCCTTACGTCGGCCACGGAGGCCAGGATCTATCCCATAACGAGCACCAGTGTCGAAACGAGTGTGGTGAGTGACGGTATGACCTAGAGCAAGAGGCCGTGTGATCGGGCTATTCCTAGTGACCTCTCGGCTTTTGATTCTTCCCAATTGCTTATGTCCAACATGTCCAGCATGCCCAACATGTCCTACTTCAGAGAGCTTCCTTTCCACATCCATATCTCCTTCCAAATTTAACCTGTCCATCCCCTGGATATATAAATTATAGTCATTGTAGCCTTCAATCGTGTCATGGGCAGTCCTTGAGCCTGATATAGGACTAGGAGTATTGGTGCTCCTTTTTGCGGGAAAGTAACGTTCCTTTTGGATCACGGGTACACGAAGTGGGACTCGGTCCCGATTAGAGGGAGAGGGCCAGGCCGAATCAGCGTGACCACCACCTGGCAAAACATATACAGCTGTGTCCAAGTTGTCTTCCACAGGCATAGTAGATGCACCTGTCATGGGAGAACCTGCTCGTGTGCGCCCAGCCCAGTCCGTATCGGCTTTTTGTGCCATCGTCGTTGGTGCTTGAGTTACATTTTCATAGTCGTGTTCAAGCGGTGGTACGGTTGAAGCCATAATAGGCATTCTACGGATAGCTGCTTTCGGAAGACCATTCTTATTGGTGACAAGGTAGAAAGGACTGGGGCCTGACCGCAAATATATTTAGCATAGAGGGTCAATATCTCGTTAATATCTGAAAAATTCACCGTTTGTTGCAGAATCAGGGTGGCATCTCTGAAGCCTTCGGACCTGATCTTCCAGGTTCACTGGAGATGATATAGGTCCCACACGTGCCGAAGACGAGGTTGAATTGTTCTTTCCGGAGTGATTACGAAGGGAGAAAGAGAGGGGGATGCACCACAACATTTTTGAATTCCAGAGAGGGATGGCGCTAGGAGACCCAAGCAATGAAACGGTAGTATAACAGTATTTGAATGGGCACGCCGGAGCCTCGTGCACCCTTAACATTAATCTGAATGTCGGTAGTCTCTTCAAATGAAAATGAGATGGTAGGATTGCCACGTGCTTGATAGAAGCAAGAAGCAGGACTCGGTGCTTGTGCTGCAGTTTCTATCATATTTTGAGTGGATAAGACTATTGGCCTAGTAATTAGCGAGGAGAGTTCCTTGACTCATGATACGAACGAGCTCTTATAGACCATTTCTATGCAGTGGAATGACTGGCAATGAAATCAACTGTTATTGACTCAGTTCGTTCAAAAACTCCCTTTGGGATCCTGTTAAAAAAGAGCGTACCAGGGAGATGTAAGAGGCAAGCATATAAGTAGTTCAGATATTCAAGACAAATCAATACTGCGTGACACATTTTTTGTGACGACCTGCCTTGGCCATTTCTCCAAGTTGACCCTACACAGCCTTATAAGATCTGTGTAGCACTAGGAAGTACATCTCTACAATCACAGTTGAATAAAGGACCTGTTACTTGTGTTCGACTGAGATGTCAGCCTCATCCTTTCGTCAGCCTCCATGTCATGGATCTTGCTTGCTCTCATACAGACGGTTCTGGTAGAATTCTTTCATCTGCCCTCAAACCTACTCCAACTCTTTGCACTTCAAATATGTACATAGTGTTCTTCGGGCCATTGACAGTGGAGACCAACATCATGCATCTTCGGAGACAGTATGATCCTACATACCAACCACTTGGTTATGTTCTCTCAGACAGTCACAGTTCCTCTCCTTCAGTCGGGGGGCCTCTGACGTACTCTCTCGGCTCTCTTCTGCTGTGGCGTATGTTATTGGTACTTCAGCATCGTACTGAAAACGCTAGGCTGAACGTTGAATCGTCATCACAGTTGGTTTCATCATTACACTTGGCAGCTTGGTACGCTATGCTGTCTCCGTAGCACACGGAACTTATTATCATGTAGACTTATCTCGGCTATCGAACGATAAATAGAACCCGGCTGAAGAGCGATTCAGGTACGCCGGTGATCGCTGCGCTTTGCGTACATCGAGGACCTATCCTTCCCTTTATTAGAACGCCCCTTTGATCCATACCTCAAAAGCAAGAATACGTCCCTCGATGCATCTCTTATAGCAGCAACTGAGCCCTCCTTCAAGCGCACAACTGTTCTGTCTCGGGCGTACTGTGCTTCCAAGTCCTGCAGCAACGGAGAATTCCAGTGGTTCAACGGACCCCAAGTCCCTGGTCCCGTGTCTCAACCTGTTCGTGCTGGATTTGTATCCGGTGAAATGCCGGGGGATTGCCAGAATGGATGTTCAATTCCCAACAGACCGTGGAAAAGCTCAAAGCATGGTAAGCACTCGGACTGTCATTCTTTGGTGTATCGAGCCTAGCTTATCCTTTCTTATGCTAGTGTCATCTCCCCCTACATATTTACAAAGCGAAGACACTACTTCTACTATTGTCGATAAGGAGGCTCTTTCTAGAATAGTTTGATGAGATCGAGAGAGAAATATTGTATGCTTCTCGGTACTTGTGCGATAAAATGTATCATTTTGTATGTTTTAGACATTCTCATGGTCACATACACCAACTGGGAAAACAATCAGCTCCTGGCGAACAGAGGAAAATATATCCACAAAAATAAATTAAGCAAGGTCACACTTCCACAATCTAGTACAACGTCCACAACATAAAGAAAAAAGAAAGAATCCATTAAAATCTCATCACAATAAATCCAACGTATCATTGTGAAGCAGACTTGGTATCATTTTCCTGAGGCGGAAAAGCACTAGGCGGAGCAAAGAACCCTTCTGCAGTGATTCCCATCGCTTCCACACCGGATCCTCTACTCTTTCTCGCCGTCCCTTTTCCAACAGAAATCGGACCCCTCCTGGGATTTGTACCACTCATCCCACCCTGATTATTGAAGAACGATCTTGCCTTGCTATATGTAGGATACGGAGTTACTGTGTCATTTACACTAGAGGAATGCGTTGACCGCGATGGCGAGTTACTATCGCTAGATATCGAGTTGGGGATTTGGATATTGTTGGCACGAGTACTCGACGGCGAAATCGACCCTGATGCAGTCGCGGGCGGTATCCCCGGGAGTCGTGTTCCCTGAACACCTTTAGCCCAAGAAACTGGAGCATCACTTCTGTATTTGCCTAGACCAGGACCAGGTTCAATAGGCATAACAAGCATTGTATCATCGATATCTTCGTCTCCTTCCCCATCTCCTTCGGCTACAGTCAGATGTGTAGGTAATAATGATTGAGGATCAGGGGTAGGTGTAATTTCCGGGCTCAGCTGATAACTTGAACCTTCTAAAGTTTGACTACGGAGTGTCCGAACATGGTTAGATGAAGCGACCGGATCCGCTGCATCATGAAAGATGTCCCAATATCGCTCAATGCACAGCTTGATAATCATGCCTAACGTCGTCTTGTCTCTATCTTCGTGCAATTTCTTCTGAGAACCAATCACCTCTCCGCTATCTGGACCTGTCATTGCATTTGATGAAGGGACAGATGATCCGCTCTGAATGGCGCACATCTGAACATCGCGCACTGGATTGGCACTTCTGACAAGATTGGGACAGAGAACGATAGTAAGATTATGAGCATCCATTTTGTTAATGTGAGATTGCAAAGAGATATCGTGCATGAGATCTATTCATTCGTTGACACTTGATACAGGGTCAAAATAAAGACAAAACACTCACGAAGGACATTACTAAGGAGGATATAGGCGCAAGGTACGAGTTCGGGAAGGAAGACGTCTCGAATGTAAATGACAGCGTTCATATTTGAGGGATTGCTTATAGGCTGTGGACATCGACGGATAATTGGGTATAACTTTTCGGGGATGATAGATTCAGGGAGGTCACGAAGGTATTTCTTGATAAGCACAGCAGCGAGAAATGGATCTCCGAATTTATCGAGCGAAACAATATTTCCTGCAGGGATGAAATTGGAGGGATGGGGCAGTAAGCAAGTAAAAAAATACTTACCTCGATCATAGGCACTTTTAGCCGCTCGAAGCATGGCTGAGGATGGTGAACGACGAAATAATCCTTCTTCTTCGAGGCCTAAAGACAACCTTAAGAAGAAGCTTTGGACAATGACAGATAGAATACCTGAGTTCCTTAGGAATTGTATTGAGTCTTGCACAACCCGTGGTATTCCACCTTTCTCTCCATTGTATCCCATCAGCTCTTCCAAAGGTACTCCAAAAATGCTCGACCTGGTTGGAAGTGGGAGAGTAATTTCGTCTTCGAATTTGAGGTTCTCCCTGCGAAATTAGTCAGAGAGACGACAACTATTTTGGAATAGGATACCGATAGACAGCGGGGGGGATATCAATTTGTGTGAGAGGGACATATTGTGCAAGTTCTGAGAGGGTTGAGATATGAATGATCTTGCGAAAGAACTTTGGGCTGGTGAAAGGATAAGGTGCATGGTTATTGAAAAGCAGAATTTTATCGACCTGATGATAGCGCCTGCAAGAGAGAGCAACACTGCCCCGAGTATAAGAACTCGCAAAAAGGAAATCAAACTAAACCAAGCCCACTCTTGGTAAAAAAAGATGAATGTACGACGTACTAAGGCAAATGTCAAATGTCGATGGCAACCAGTTTTGTGCAAACAAACTTACTAGTTGTTTCAAGTTCTTACGATATTTTCGACTGAGTCCACGGTAGGCCTTCCACATCCAATTCCGCGGTGGTGTATGCCCTCCGCCCGCAGCGAATAGCACAACAGTATAATCAGATTCGACTGCCTCGTGGGCATGAGCAGCAGGGTAATGTGAATTTGACTAGATATCATACCATACAGGTTGAGATAAGTAAGAACTCGACTAGACGAACGCTTGAATAAGTGGCCCAGGGCAACAGGTTTGGTAAACACACGATAGGAGCAAGTCGTAATTAACTTCGTTTGGATCCGGTAGTGCCGATAAACTCACGACAACCCTGTCTCGATAAACATTAGATTGTGCATAAAAATAGGGCGTGGTAGAAATCAATATACATTGGCCGAGTTCTGTTGAAGACGAGTAGTGAATGAGGTTTTGTTTCAGTATTTGAATGGAAGGAACACACTCAAAGTCTACTCCTGCTTGGAAGATAAACCGTGTCATGACATCTTGTACCTTCTCCCATTCACTATCTTCAGGTGCCGTTACTGACTTAGACTGTCTTGACCATGAAGGTGCGAATTTGGTCAAAATTTGCTTTGATCGCTCGCCTCGTAAGTTCCAGGATGGAGCCGATCCACTTGATGGTGTAGCAGACGATGGTGCGGACTGTGCCAACGATAGATTACTGAGTTTTTGCTTGAGGTTCGCGACATATGGAGACATGGTCGTCACAGATCAGAGGGTTTCTGGCTTACATCAATCAGGCACAAAATTGCTCAAAATCTATTCATAGCTCAATAATTTTTTTAAGAAACTACCTTGACGTCTCTAGTCTCTAGGACTTGGACAGCATACCCCACCAGCAAGGTTCGATGTCAAGTGACATGTCGGATGTCTTGTGCCGTACATTACGTTTCATATGATACCTGGTCACTTGATGATTACTTTTTCACAGTGCCATCATCACGACATGACCAGACGCCAATCAGAAATTGGTTACTACAGTTCTAGCACTCGGATCATGACAAGATTCTTTGAAGAGAAGAGGCTACCCAGTGACCTGAAATAAGAACAAGTGTGTCAGACATCGAGTCTCAGTGTCGCTGAGGGATTTCAGACAGACATACGGCTGTTTACGCGGATCGACGCCTGAAATAGTCTCATCACCGGTTAACTCACATAACCGATGGGACGGATAACCGGTAGGTCGTTCAGCAACGAACCCGTTCATTCACATTGATTCGATAATTCTATTTTAGATTTCCCCACTTTTAGTATATCTAATTCCACAAGTAAAGTTTCCGAGCAACCTGAGCAGCCTATCCGCACAATGCCCCATATCAAATCTCTGTGGCCAGATCCTCCATCAGTGCCCGACTACCTCAACATTTTTGAAACGATCTTTCAGCAGCCATACCACGAGCAATGGCCTGACTTTCCTCTGCATGTAGACGAAGAGACTGGAAAGACATGGACATTTAGACAATTTAGGAAGAGGGTAAATGACTTAGCGGCCACACTTGGTGGACCCAAGGCTGAAGGAGGCCTAGGTTTACGAGCAGAAGATGGCGAGATAATCGGTATCATGAGCGATAACTCTTCAGTAAGAATCTCTCCTTGTCCTATCCAATGACACTGATGAGACAACAACTTGAAGGATTATGTGGTTGTGGCATTAGCACTTCTGAAAGTTGCGGTCCCGTTTGCTTTACTCTCGTGTTTTTCAACCCCATTCGAGTTGAAACATGCATTGAAGGTGACGAAGATGACGGGTCTTTTCACCACTTCCCAATTCGCACATAAAGTCCTTCCCGTGGCTCAAGAAGCTGGAATAACACCATCCAGAATTTTTGGAATGGGTGGGAGGCTCGATGGCCATGAGACTGTGGACGGACTCATCGGAAAGGCCCAGCAAATACAAAATAGAAACAGCAAACCTCGGATCGTTCCAAAGGAGACCCTTGCGTTTTTATTCTTTTCAAGTGGAACAACTGGTCTTCCAAAAGGTGAGACTGTCGGTTACTTGTGTACTGACACTTGAATTTAGTTGATTCACATTCCTGGAACAGCGGTCATGATCTCGCACAAAAACCTTCTGTTCGCTTTTCAACAAGCTTTAGTAATTGCAGAAGCCAAAGAAGCTGTTGCGAAGGTTAGAATATTGATATTATGTTATGTATGAGATGTACTTATCCTTTCAAGCGTCCTACTTTGCCAACTTCGGATGGACTGCCAGTTGTTCTAGCATTTCTACCTATGCATCACACTTTTGGATTTCATATATATACTATACGCGCATTCGTTGCTCCAACCCGATTCATAATTTTCCGGAAATGGGACACTGGGAGAGTTTTAAGGGCGATTGCACAGTTAAGTCCTCAAATTTACACCCGTCGATTCGAGACTGACTTGTTGTTAGTTACAAAGCAACATCATTGAGCATGGTTCCATCCATGTGGCATCAGTTCCTCAGGCATCCCGATTTTTCAAAAACGGACTTGAGCACTATTCTGGATGTACACAGCGGTGCTGCACACCTTCCCAAAGAGATCTCTTCCGAAATACTGAAGAATACGCCAAACAATAGCCATTTTAGTGAGGGGTACGGCATGTCTGAGACGGTGTGTCGTCACTGATTCTTCAGGTGTACAATATGCTCATTATGAGCTTCACAGACAGTTGCTGCGATTATTCGACCTTATCCTGGAACCCTCAATGGTTACTCTGGAGAAGTTCTCGGTTCTACTGGTGCCCTATTACCCGGAATGGAAGCACGTATCGTCCGTGAAGATGGGACAGACGCCGACTTTAATGAAATCGGTGAACTCTGGCTGAAAGGAGAAAATATTGTTTCTGGATACTTTGATAACCCCAAAGCTACTCAAGAATCTTTTGTTGATGGCTGGCTACATACAGGAGACCGCTTCAAAGTCGATAGAGACAATTACTTCTTGTGAGATTTTATTTATCGCAGAGCACCTAGATCTTTGAACTGAATTATTTGTAGTTTTGCAGATCGTGTAAAGGTAAGCGGGGACGCCTCTTCAGAGCGAATATCTACAACATCTTGTGTTCAGGATACACTCAAGGTCTCTGGCTCACAAGTGTCACCGATTGAGATCGAGGAAGTCCTACTGGCACACCCTCAGAAGCTGGTGTCCGATGTAACTGTTGCAGGTGTTCGTGGTAGTGGTAGGACATCCGACGAACTAGTTCCAAGAGCATGGGTCGTATTAAGTGGAAGTGGAAAGAGCCTTGGAGCAGCACGAACTAAAGAAGAGCTAGAGAAGTGGCATAAAATCAATCTCAGTAGATATAAGTGGCTGCGAGGAGGGATCGAAGTTATTACGGAAGTGAGTGCTCATCGTCGTTATGGCTGCTCTTCTCACATTGCCTATATGCAGGTGCCGAAATCTCCAACAGGGAAGACTCTGCGTCGGCTTCTACAGAACCAATATGAACAGCAATTGATGGATAGAGCTAAACTTTGAGCCTACGCCTCCCTGTATTCATAGATTGAAATCGAAGAGTAAAGGAGAGCTGTGATGCACTGTCGAGATCTTATCAATGACTCTCGATGCAATCATCGATTCATTTCCACAGAGTCAACAATTAATTGCACATTCCTGTTCACGATATGGAACTGATATGGAACTGTTGAACCAAGCCTTGACTACTGTGAATAACGAATGCAACTACAATTAACCATGCGACCCTCGAATTTGAAAACTACGTTATTATCGTCGTATCAATCCCGGGCCATATATATGTGAACCCTGCATCGGCATCATTAAGTGGTTAATTGCCGATTTGAGAGTTAACTGAAACTTCTCAAGCAGAGAGGGTAGAGCGAGAAATACATTAGATGAGTGATATCAAAGATTGAAAAGAATCGGTCACTCCTTGCTCTTCTTTCCCTTGTCTTTTTTCTCCTTGCCTTTTTTTGGTGACTCCTACGATGGAGATATCAGTTAAATCCAACGTCTCACAGAGAAACACATACCTCGGGCTCGGAGTTGACTTTCTCTTTCTGGGCCTTCTTCAAAGCCTTCTTTTCCTCCTTCGATAGTTTTACCTTCTTCACCGCCGGTCGTCCATCTTCATCAGTATCCATATCACCACTCTTCCTCTTCTTATCCTTCTTGTCTTTGTCCTTCTTATCCTTCTTGTCTGTATCTTTCTTACTCTTTTTGTCCGTCTCCTCCGTCTCCTCTTTTTTCTTATCCTTTTTGCTCTTCTTCTCTTTCTTATGTGCCTTTTCCTTCTTTGACGGTGGTTCAGCTGCAAGCGTTGTCAATAATGGACCTTGGCCATCAACATCCATTGCATCTCCTTCATCGTCAGAATTGTCATTGTCCAACGCGAGTTCAGCAATAACCCTATGCATAGCATCGGCATTCTTTGATGGCGGTTGGCCGCTGTCAAAAAAGGTGAGGCGCTCTTCAACTTGTGAGCGGAGTGCTTCGCCGAACTTGGATGTCGGATGGTCTATCAATCATAATCGTACATATCAGGTAAAAAGGTGTTACAGCATCTCAAGGTCGACGAACCGGTGTAGCAATCAATACGAGCAGCTATTGAACATTTGTTTGCGAGGAATCGTGAGATGCGGCCCTTATGTTCGGGTTTGGCGCGGCCAATAAAAGAAGAATGATAGAGAAGACCATACTGAATGATGTATCAGAGAGTAGTTTGGAAAGAGAAGAGAAGGGAAGTACTTTTGGTGTGTTTCCCTTTGTCTTTAATGCTCTGAACAACGCCTTCTCCGCACCCAAGATCTGTACAGTACTAGCAGCATACTTGCTGAGATTGGTCAAGCTTCCTGCATGGCTGATCAACCTAGCGCCTATCCGCTCACCCAACAACGCCGTCAAAGAAGGTGCGACAACGTTCATCTTCTCTGATAGATATGAAATCAGCGACTTTCTGTATTCGGAAAGGGAGACAACGCGTGTTGCGAAAGCAGAGATGTTGAACATGTCAATTTCGGATAGTGATGACCCCATGGATCCACGAGCCGCATCGAGAATGTTTTGTGCCAGTGTCGAATCATTATCGAGGATAGAAGCCAACTCTGGAAGTTTTTCTTCGTCTAATAGATCTTTGTCTCCAATAAAGAGCGCAACCCGAGCATACTGTTGATTATCCGGCACAATACGGACGAGTTCCGGGAAATGGTAGCCATACCACTCGCGGATTCGCATCGAGAAAAGATTCACGTCTTTGTCGAGTTGGTCAAGGAGAGCAATGGCTTGGATAATCATATTGTCGATACGGTTAACATTGAACTTGAGTTTTGCACGGGAGTAAGAGTGGCCGAGACCGAGTTGTGCTTTCTTGATGTCATCCGTCTGGAGTCCTTTGAGGAGTTTGGTAGCATGTAAACGAATGCCACGGATAAGTTCCTGGGCCTCTTCAGAGGCTGTACATGAGATGCTGACTCCTTCCTTGATAGAGGTACCAAGCCCAGAGTCTGATACAGCAAGGAGAACTTTGGATTTTTTGGACGGCTTCGAGAGAGTGAGTTCAAGGAGGTTTTTGAGATAGTCGTTCAGGATACCTAGAATCCCCAGTATAAGCACTCAAGCACATCTGAATCAGATATTAAGCACCTTCGGATACGTCATTTATGTTTTCCAAAGCCTGTGCCGCGCTTTTGAACGGCATAAAGCTCATTAGACCGACCATTTTGCCGAACTTGCTCAGGTCTTGTACTGAGCTCTGCATGGCAGCCGACTTGAGAGCAATATTTTCTGCGAGTTTAGCCTCAAAGACTGCATATCCAGAGGCCGATTCAAACAGTACGTGAGTAATCATCTTGGAGAGTCTTTGCAAGTTTTTTTCGTCCGACCAATTGTCAGGAGACGTCACGTTGCGTGACAGCGACTACTTATATTAGAAATGCAAATTTTGACAAAACAGAAATACAACGGATAGCTGCAACAATGAATACACAGGTCAATGGGAGGGACTGTTCCTGCCTAAAACGAAGAAGAAAAAATATCGGAGGAAGCGACGCCAGCAGGATTCGAACCTGCGCCCTCAAAGAGGAACAGATTTCTAATCTGTCGCCGTAACCACTTGGCTATAGCGCCGATGAGGATCTAATCAAATCATAATAGATATCGTAAAATTCCCGAATTAATGCGAGCTTGATCTCTTGATAACACCATGGCCGAAACCACTATATTTCTAAACGACGTGTGCTTTCAACATAGATACATCAGGAGCAAGGATAAATCAAATATAGTTGAACGTCCCGAGCGATTACGCGCTGTCAACGTCGGGATATCCTGTGCCATCGCTCGTTTGGAGAGTATCCAGCCTGACTCCAGCCCGAACAAAGAACAGCCAAACGATGGCGACGTTCGTCATCTAGTCAAATATCTGGAGCAAATGCAAATTTCTCCTATAAATGTTTGTACAGATGTTCCGCAAATTATCAAGAGTCAAGCCACAGTTAATATCTTGAACAATGCTTCTGTCAACTTTGTACACGGAGGCATCAACGGAGACGCTTATCTGCAAAATCTGAAAGACTGGGCAGCGAATAGCTGGGATGCAATCTTTCTGAACTCTTCGGAAATTCCAGAAGGATTGCCTCAAGGAGATCTATACTGTCCGTGTTTTCATCTCTGCATTGTTTTCTGCAATTCTTTTCTCAAAGCTTTTTGGATGGCCAGTATGTCCCGAGTCTATTAATGCAATTCAGGGCACGCTAGGAACAGTATGTGAAGCCGTTGACAAAGTCATGAACCCAGAAGATCCGTTGAAACGGGCATTCGTCGTGGTCCGACCACCTGGGCATCATTGTGGCGAGGACATGCCATCGGGGTTTTGTTTCGTGAATAATGTGGCTGTTGCTGCCGCTCACGCGCACCTGAATTACAACGTCAATCGTATCGTCATATTCGATATTGACCTCCACCATGGTAAGTCAAATCTGAGTTACAACGCAATGGATTCAGTGTTCTGCCAGGTAACGGGACACAATCAATTGCTTGGTCTATCAACGAGCAGACGTATAGGCAAACACTAGAAATCGCGGAAGGCCTTCCTCCTAAGAAACTTGGGCCTAAAATATACTACGGTTCCATACATGACATCCTCTCCTTTCCTTGCGAGGTGACAATTTGTGATTTTCTCTCGTGCAACATCAAATCATTGATCAATGAAATAAATGAAATAGGATGGCACTCCAGCAATTGTTCAAGCCGCTTCTGTTTCCATTCATCAGTCTCATGGACAATATATCGAGAATATTCATTTACAGACATACGAGTCTGAGAGCCACTTTTGGAACGTTTTGTACGAGGAAAAATATAGCCAACTCATTCGCCGAGCTGAGGATTTCCTTGAAGGGACTGGTGGGCCCGGGGAAGATGTTTTGGTGTTCATTAGGTACGACTATCATCATGCGCGAGTTTCCATGTCTGAATCGTTTTGTTTTCAGCTGCGGGATGGATGCCTGTGAACATGAGTATTCATCGATGTCGAGGCACAATCGCAAGGTTCCAGCATCGTTCTACTATCGGTTCACGAGGGATGCATGCGCCTTTGCAAACAAATACGCATCAGGAAAACTGATCAGTGTGTTGGAAGGAGGTTACAGTGACCTCGCTTTGATAAGTGGTAGCATGGCGCATATCTGCGGCCTTGTTGGATCAGATAAAGTGGACGAAGAGTGGTGGAACATCCAGAACCTCACACAGGTTCGTCATCAAGCTTGATCACCTACTGAACAACCTTGATGACAATATCCAGCTTGAGAAGGCTACAAAGAAACGATGCGGTGGTCATGCGTCTCTAGGTAACAGTGACGATGTGCCTCCCTGGCTGGAACGTACAGTTGCGATTTTTGACTCCGTCGATCAATCCACGACTAGAACGTTGAGTCATCCCGTCCCTGTATCGAATTCAGGCCGGAAGCTCCGCGATCGAACTAAGTTGAACAGTGCTCAGAACGAAAGGAAATTA
>Ga0153934_1000081_pt1 | contig 23789 bp, 26 predicted proteins | sample TSNJ018MetaG_FD_104708 | JGI IMG/M metagenome (GOLD analysis project Ga0153934, IMG submission 104708) | Attine ant fungus gardens microbial communities from New Jersey, USA - TSNJ018 MetaG | ecosystem: Host-associated > Fungi > Mycelium > Unclassified | place: USA: New Jersey, Wharton State...
GCAATCTGCTATGCAAATTATGATTCATGCCTTTCATGTCGGATTAAAATGCTCATGTCTCTTGTTGAATCTACTGTCTCCTAGCAGGTAAGTAGCCATCTCAACGTGTGTCAAGTCATCGATCTGGTACTGCGATCATGAGTTATTGAGTTACTGACTTCCGATCTCACTCTTGAATTAATTTTACTGCGGCTGTATCTAAATCTTTATTTCTCAATCTAGCCTGTATCTGACTCGAAGTCGTTTATTCTGTATAATTCTACTTAAGCTCGCTAAGGCTCCCTTTTCATTCCAGTTTCCATTCATAAACTCCAGTGGACCTCACATAAGGGTCATTACCTATTTCTTGCGTGAGACTCAACACGTTTTCATGATAAGATAACCTGGTTCAGTGGTACCAAATGTCGTCCATAGGTGAAGAACAACTCGATTGAACGTCGAAGAAAACAATACAGCTATAATATCGAGTGGGAAGACCCCCCCCAAAGTTCTCTGCATTGCAATTGATCATGGGTTCATCTTTCATAGCCTACTTTGATACTGATGTCCAGCGTCGAGGTCTTGATGATCACTATCTATACCAACACCTGCCACTGTTAGAGACGACGACGAGTTTGCCATCTTAACCGTCAAAGGGGACCAATTTATTCTAAGAGACAAGCGCAAAAGGGTAAGGACTCATGGCGGCATCCACAGCGACGAATGATTCCGGCTTTGAAATTTTCTCGGAACCACTGTTGTGAATAACTACGTTTTTCAGTGGTTCCACAGCCCATGGACGAAGTTGAGAAGTGCTCATACAGGTTATATAACCCATCTGTACGGCTGTGACTGAACCCTTGAGGCTAGGCCAATCCCTGATGATCAAGATATGTAATCATTGACGAATAGAAAATACACATTAAAAGTTATCTATCTGATGCAGCATAGAATTTCCATGAAGACAATGAATGAGTAAACACGATAACAAATAAAATCAAGTCAAGTAGCCACATGATCCTGCAAGAAGTTGATCAAGACCTGCGTAATATCTACCGAATCTTTCCCAATAATCGTTGCACTCTTCGTGATGACAGGTTTTGCTTTATCCAACAATGACCTCAGATCAGCCACCACTTCACTTGTCATCCCTCGCCCTAGTAGCGCTGACGGCACTCTCTTGTGTGCTCTCGCACGGTCCTTCAGTGATGAAACATCCATTCTGGAGCTATTATCAACTACCATGAAATTCGGTAAAGAGTTACTTTCAAAATCCATCTCAGGTGGTGATGATGATACGAAATCGGGTTTGGAGAGCCACATGACAAGTTGAGTTGTTGCATACAAGAGGATGCCCTCCAGGTTTCGCCGAGTGGTAACAATGTCTCTTTTGATGTTAGCAGATTCCGTTGTGGGTATTGTCAGGGCAAGGGAGGGTGCGCTGGTGATGTTCTGGTTTGGCGACTGGTCGAGAATTTCTTGGAGGACATCAAGCGTGGAGCTGCCGAGTTCAAGAAGTGTTCCAAGAGACGCAGGTTCGTCCAGGACAACTTTGGGATACTACAGAAAGATGATTGGTTTCATCCAAGATAGAAAAGTAAGTATACTCACAGGGACAACAAGAGCCTCGTGTATGGGCCACTCTTCGAGTGTTAGAAGGACAGAATCAGCCTTGCTAATCACGATTAAGGTCCCCACAATATTGCTCGACAAACCACATATACGATGAATTAGCCGGGTTACAAAAGGCCGCTTGAGAGGATCTGTCGAAGGTTTTTCTTTCTCAAGTTGCGTTCGTTCATCGATAGTCACAGGTTCAAAAAGACTTGTAATGTGATTAGGGTGAGTAATTGCGTAGTTGAGCTGTTGAAGGAGGTTCAGGGCGTGGACTTTGAAGAAATTCAGGACTTGTTCAGTTGCAACATCAGCTTGCGAAACCGAGTTGATGGCGACGGCATAGAATAGATTCACAGTTTGCTCTATTTCTTCCAGTAGAGGGTACGTGATAGGATCACCAATGGTCCAAGTAAGTGCACGGGCAAATTGTCCGCTATATAGCTGTACAAAAGCACAGACTTCAGCATCCAAGTAATGATTATACCGCCCAAATGCCGCGATGATGGTTGCAATTATAGAGACCATCGAACAAAATGCGATATGAGCTGGACTCCGTTCACCAGGGAATTCGGGTAAGACGATATCAATTTGACCATTGCTAATCGCGGAACTGATGAGGTTATTGCTGTACACAGTCAAGATACCCTCGCTCATCAATTGTTCGGCAGTAGTGGCATGACTTGCCAAAGCCATGTGGAGTTGCAAAAGATGCGGGGCATATGGGGCCTGTTTCTTTGTGTGGAGGAAGGGAAGGTCTTTAAGACCAACAAGGTCGATGTGGGCATATAGATCAAGACTGTTACGGATGATACCACTTGCTTGACACTCGATGAGCCATGACGTTGAAGAAAGATCGATATCAGAACGAATGCACTGCTCAAAAACTGACACACATAATTCCATATCACGATCGACATCAACATCCACTTTCGTCCGGGCAGTGATGAAAACGATTTGTAGAGCTTGAATTACGAACGTTAACGAAGCCTCTACGAGGCTTGCAAATATAGGTCTCTGGTCAGCAGTGAGCACGTTTTCCCTGCCGAGAAGCGATCTTGCTTGCTTGATGCAATAATAGATTATCTGCAGCAATGGCCGATGGAAAGGCACACCCGAATTGATCGCGCTCGCAGGAGACTGTGCCACATTCAGGATAATCCCCCGCACATTCTTCGCCAACACCACAAATGATCGCACCTCCTCCAAGTTCTCCTTCGATACAAACCATACAAGTTCCAGCACCGCAAGAAGTAGCGATAGCCTCGCCTGTTGAACCATAGCAACTACCTCTCCTGATCTCGATTCCTGTGCAACAGCACGTGAAATTGACGCAACGTTAGAAATCAAGTTCGTCCTCGCAGCAGCATCACCTCTGATATAAGGTTTACATTGCTGTAAGAAGTATACCCAGGACTGTGTCAATAATTTCTGCGCATCTGACAATGAAAGATTCATGTTGATCGATGAGAGCAGTCTCATAGCTGCATCATTGACATACGGGAATTTCTGATCATAAGGATGTAAACGCGCGTGTAAGAGTGAAACGTCAAAGATATAACCCTCGCCGAACTCTTGAACATCTTTCGGTCCCTGCAGACGTAATTGCTCCACATCGAGACCGGGGAAATTATTCTGGATTTGTTCAAGAAACTGGTCATAGAGCTCCGGAGAATAGACATTGATAGGTGCATCGGACAGAAGATCGTAGAGCTGATCTTCATCTTTGAAGCAGGGTTCGAACTTGATCAGGCTGGGCGGTTTCTTGCCCTTTCCATCCAACTCAGCAGCAATTTCAATGTCAAGGCCAAACAAACGAACAGCATAAGTCTTCGCTAGCGTTCTGTAGGCATACGACACCACAGCTTCATGAGCACTTGAGTGCTTTGTATTTTTGGCGATCACAAGGGCTTCCGCCTCGTGAGGCGGTGCAGGCCCCAAATCTTTCTGAACTATTTCCTGCAACCGACACCATATTTCATCGTTCTGGCGCAAGGAATTGATGGCCGACTTATGTTCCAATTTATGCTCCAATACGACACAGACGAATCGCAGCACGGATGCAAGTAATTTTGGATTAGCTTCCCACATTTCCTCCCAACTCCCAAGAACCTGCTTCGCGGCATTGGTAGCATTCATCTTTTTCTCTTTCGTGACATCCACCACCTCCCCCTTCTCTTTCTCACCACTCCCCACCTTGCTCTTCTCTTCTCTTTCTTCCAGATCATCAGGCGTCCTGAACCTGCCACTCACGAATAAGCTCGCGAGCCCCGGTTCTTTTTCCACTACCAACGCAATAAACTTCCAAATCATATTTTGCAATCCTGGATCCTCAGGCAAGTTCTCTACTATCGTTACCAAAGACTCAACTGTCGCCTCCGGATTACTGAGATGGCTAATAATTGTCGATGATGACGGATAAGACAGTGACAGTGACGAGAGAAGCGCGTACAGCAGCTTCATGGCCTTCACAGGAACGGTCATGCCTAATTCTTTATTTGTCACGTAATTTGTGATGACATCGATAGGATTCGCTTTCAAGATGACACTGTTCAACGACGAAGCACCGATTTGTGAGGAAAATATTTGTTCGAGGAGGCAGGGAGTAGAAGCGAGAGCAGATTGTTGTTTATAATTCAGCAGCAAGGTGATCAGGTGTAAATGTGATTCGAGGAGAAACACAAGACATCTTGCATCACCGAATCGACGGGAGGTATATAACTTGTGGACAGTATGACTTCCAGAAGTGATAGTTGATAATAGTGGATTAATGCTTGACATCGTCGCTCCGGACAACAATTGAACGGCGATTGCTTGGCTCAGACCTGTGAGTGGCCCATCGCAAAGTCCAGGAGGAGCGCGTTCGAGAATTTCGGAATATAGAAGCGACACCTGCCTGCCGATTTCGAATTTATCCCCCAATCGTGTATATTTCCAACCAGGGTGTTCAACCCAAATATCGGTATGTACAATACCCATAGCTCGAAGAAGGATTTCCTCTTTGATCTGCTGATCCCGCTTGTTATCGGGATGAACAGTTAATGAAGCTTCACGGAAAAGTTTTTGGACGAGACGGAGTAATGAAAGCGTCATAGTATAACGTCCCACCATTCTCTCGGAAGCAAGGGCAGCAGAAATGAGACCCATAGTCTTGTCTGACCCAAACAATGCTGTAGTCTGATAGATGGTTAGCCACACTTTACTCGCGCAGTTGGGCAACGTCATATATGTAGCAAGCAGACTCATAGCAGATGCAATCAGCTGTTCTTGAATTTTCGTCTTGCTCCTTGGATTCGTGCGACCCAAAGCTTCCTCTACGATCATTATTGTGAGCTGTACAAGGTCAGGAGACTGAGCTCTAACAATTGTATGCTCAATTACACGATTCTCATCCTGCAAAACTTGCGTCAATAGCGTCGCTTGTTGAGAATTGCCCTGAATCAAGCTGTGTATGAGATCGAGTGCTTCTATGATCAACGCCTCTTCATTGTCTCCTTCAATATCCACGCCAATATCGGACAAGGATAGCGACAAAATTTGAGCGTTCTCTCGAGGTGCAAAAGAGACGTTTTTGTGGGAGCCTGCATTTTGAGGATACCTTCCTTTGACATAGCCTGTCAAGAGTTCCAGGATAAGCTTCCAACCAGAGTGTTGATGCTGCCAACAGATGATTAGGTAGTCACTGTTGTTCGTACTGATAACGCGACCGATGCTCCTTGCAGGTAAAGTCGAGCCCCCTGGAAGCCTCATTGGTCTCAAATTAATGTAGGTCAGGCCCTGTGAATTCGAAGAGCCATAGCGCCTCTGCTGCAGCTCGTATAAAGCATGCGACCCACTACATGCCGAGAGGGGGACAACTTGAGTGTATGACGAAAGGAGATCAAGAAAGCCGAAGACACGTGCACCGCAAGCCTCCCGGACTATCCTAGTTTCACCAAACGTTTCTGCGATGTAATTGACGGCTGATAGCGGGTCTGTGTCAAGAAAACCGGTCCCTGTCATGGATCGTAGGAGCCGAAGGAGATTATGGAATTGAACAGGGAAGCGAGAGCATGCAACGTTGAATATAGCACGACGATTGACACCATAATTCCATTCAATTTGCCAAAATTGAGTGCAGAGGGAAGCGACAGTTTGAACTTCACTTCGACCGAAGAGTGCTACCCAAATTTCGACAAAGAGATCAAAGTTAGAAATTTGCTCAATGGGTATTAGCTCGACAAAGGCAGTGACGAGGCCTGGGCAAACAGTGTTAGTGCTCCATATTCATTCCGACACGTCACATTGCCTACCTTTTATCACGGACCGAAAAGCAATCGCATTGGGATCGCAAAGCCAGGAGCCAGTCTTCCACGCCACGGAAGTGACAAATAGGGGTGATTTTGTAAGAAGTGAGAAGATGAGTTGCAAAAGGCCAGCATCCGGACTCAGACAGGCTTCAAGCATCTGAAGGTATACAGGTTTTCTGTTTGTTGGATTTTGCTGATCGTCAGAAGTGGACAGGGTTTCAAGGAAAGAGGTTTGTATTGGGTCATTCGAATTCGATAACCGGCACAGAAGAAACGCCCATACGAGGTATATGCACGCGTACCGACTGTCTGTATGGGATGATATCAATTCATGTAGCTTCTTCAGACAGTCGTCGGAGGCCAGGTACGTCGTTCGTGGGATGTTGGAGGATTCTACTACCTTGTCGAACTTGAACGCCTCAAGTGTCAGGACAATCCATAGAGCTGCTGAATCCTGTTGTAGTTGTAAACTCTCCTCATCTAACAGGAACATTGTGTTAGCCTGGGAAGATCCAAGGCTAGTTGAATAGGCCGCTTCAAGTATCTTGATCATTAGCGGACCATCACAAGACACATGACCCCATACGATCCAAAACAACACTTCCAGCATCAACAGTTGTTCTTTTAGATTTTGCTTTGCCCTAGACATGGCTGCTTTCGGGTCATCTCCGAGTTTATCTGGTACTCTGTCCTTCGTACGTCTGGTATAATCACTGAGAAGCGCTTCTACGAACTGTGGCTCATCCTGTAGGATTTGCGGGAGCACTTCATCTGCAACGGTATACAGGGATCCGTAAATATCTTGACTAGCGCGTAATAATGGGATCAAGATGCGCAGTGCAGCAATCCTTTCTGCACGATAGAAAGGAGTGATAATTTCAAGCAATTCTTGTGCTGGAGTGTCGGGGGCAATGGAAGTAGCCCCTCTATCGTAGATATAAGAATGGATGAGAATCAATGCTTGGACTTGGTCGATGTTAAATTCCTTGCTAATGACTCGGACATATTCCGCATCCGAAGGGTTTGTTCGTAGTGTGATGCCATCAGCCAGAACGACAGTGCCATCTTCGACTGTCTTTTGTGACGCGTCGGATGGAGTTCCAAACGTACTCCCAATGTCGTGAAGCTGGTCCTTCCTGCATGTAAGGTGGTGCTTGACCCGTTTAGTTTGGATATTGTCAGTCTCGCTTAACAACTCATAAAGTTGTTGGAATGTCCTGGAGTGAAGCACATCAGGTAAAATAGATCATTACAAGAAATAATAACTCACAGTTCTATGAGAGACGATCGCTCTGAAGAATCACCAGACATTGCTGTGAGGTTGAGAACAATTTCAACTCCAATCAGGTAAAGCGGTTGTTTGGCATAATGACTCCAACCAAATATCATTGTCCGTCTATTGATTCCTCAAAACACGAAGAAACACGAGATCGATTATGATATCTAGCTACACGTCAGTTGGTTCACATTATTTCAGGTGGGAGAGTTGAAAGAGAGTAAGTTCGTCCATAATCATTCAGGGACCGTGTCCATACATAAATAATCACCATCTTGTCTCTCCCGCTGACTACCAACAATGAACGATTCTTGGGAGGTTGATATCACGAACCAAGCGTCTCATATCTTACACATGGAATCAAAATACAAAAGTGCCCAAGTGCAAATATTGATGGGAGAACATGTACGTCCTTTCCTTACTTAAATTGGCATCTAAGTTGCCAGTCTTTTTTCTTCGTCTCATATGATAGGGGTGGACTTGTGACACGGCAGTCCCAGAAATCACAAACCCCTATAAAATTGTAAAGTCGCTACTTGAGACCGATAACTTTTGTTCCAGATGTCGCTTCCCTCAACTACCAACTTTCATCTACGAAACAACAGGCTCAAATATCCAGTCGAATCCTAGAAATCCAACGTAACAGTGATTATACCCTCATACTTACACTCGACTGGCTTAATTTGGCCCAATAAATTGATACACAATCCTACGAACAACCCCCGACAGATGTTGCGGATCATTTTGATAAGTTGCCTACGACAAAGATGTCAAAGAATAAGTTCTCAATCAATAAGAATGCAAGCTCACCATCACCAAAGCCATACCAATCGCCGTTAGCTAATTACAGGAAAGCAAAATGAGTTGGAGATATCCATTCGTTATATCAAAACTGGACATACCAGAATTTCACCCCAATCCCCAGTCTTGAAAACGAGTCCACGCCCTCTCAATGCAACCCACAAGCTCTCAAAGCCTTTTGGCAGAACATACATCGCCAACTCTGTCCTCCTCCGCTTGTCTTCTATCAATATCGACAATCCCGACGAAATACCCAAAAGCAAGAACGAGAATTTTGAAATCAGCAAGTCTATTGCAGATTGTGGTATACGTTTGAAGACCGCCGTCGCTGAATTGCTTGGCATGAGGCCCAACTTGATTTTAGTGAGGTATCGGTGTAGCCTGTGTTTATAGCATAATAATGCTGATGACGTCTCAAAGAGGGCCAAAGTCGAGATACAGGGAGCTGACATACTCTGAAAAATGACAACAAAAACACCCAAGAACGCCGAGCTTCTCGTGCTCCCTAAACCTGCCCTCATAATCACAGAACCTGGATCCTTCAGAAAATTCGTCCACTTGAATAATATTGGAGGAATGAAGTGAAGCGCGCCATAAACAGGTAACACCCATCGAAAGACAGAGAAAAAACGGTCAAGGGGGACAAATGAACAGGGGGACACTGCTGGGTGCATTGCATTACACGGTAAATGGCGGTAAACATATTGAGATGATGAAGGGCTGAGATAACTGTGTCGAAAGGAAAGCAGCTCAGCTTTGTTGTACGGTGTAATGTCCTGCAATCACACGGATTAAAATGAAGACTTCAATAAAAGTTGACGGCCTACCGGAAGTGATATGATTTTGGCCAACTCAGATAAATCACATTTGCCTTCTCTAACCAGATTCATATTCATGTTGAAGCAAGACTCAGGAACTCTCGAGGCTTGGCTTATCCTGAGAGCAGATTCAGCCACACTTCAGACCAAGAGATAAATATTCACCAAGCGCGATATGAGCCTGGTAATGTATCAGGTCGTAATAGCATTGCATACATGATCTGTCCACACCTGCTCACAGGTAAGAAGAGTATTCAAAACCGATGCACAACAACACTTACGCTAGTGCGAATACTAGAACGTTTCCGTAAGGGATGTGAATCCCCTTGCGTGTTGTGTATGAATTATAAGACCCTTGCAAGCCGCTTTATAATTGTCAGGTATAATGATATCTGGAAGTAATGCGACGGACCGAACAAACAGTTGTTGGGAAATTAAACCTCTGCGGTTCTTCTTCTCCCAAATGATCGCCAGTCCGCCTGCAACAGCCCCAGCAAAAGTGGCGTGCCATCGGCGGGTCTTCTTTTTGATGAGGATCGATTGAGCTCGTGCACTGAGATGAAGTCGCGTCTCTCGATGACTTGGGACTCCACTTGGTGTTGTTATGGGAACCTGAACCTTAATGTCATCATCGTCATCGACTGCAGTCGATGAGTTGGAAGGAGAGACGAGGATTGGAAGTGCATTAATGAGAAACTTGTACACCGATGTGAATGTGCCTTTGTTGGACGATCAACGAGGACGCGGGTTTAACGTCATGGCGCGTACCAAACATAGCAGCAAACCTCCAAGTGTCTGAACCAAATATTGCATGCCTCATAAGTATTAATTTCAAGTCTCTAGGAAAGTGTGTCATTATTCCCCACTGACTGCAGACCGATGTAAATTAGTTCACCTGGGTGCACGATTAATGCGAATGAGAGCAAGAGCTAAATTTACGCATGCCCGTATACCGAATGCTAACGATGTAGAGCCTAGTAATCGTCTTTTTAAAGGTGTCAAAATGAATGTCGTTGGATACATACGAAAACCACCTCGAGCAGCGTGCTCTAAACATTCTCTCACCGTCTGTAACTCGACAGCCTGCTCCCCTCTATCTCTCCAGACAACACGTCGAGCGTCCTTGAGTCGTTCCTGATAGTTTGCCAATGCAACCAAATTATCGAAAGAGGCCATGGCTCTCTTCGGCGTGAAGTGTATGCCTTCTCCGGGTGATGAAGGTGAGCTCAGGTCAGGAGTCCCATTCCTATCATTGACAGGAGAGCCTAGATCCATTATGATATCGTTAACTTTGGATATGTGGCAGGCTCTGCGTCCTCGCACTACACTGGGCTACAAGGAGTTTAGCACCACAGAACAAATCTTTAGCACTGGAATGATCAAGTATGTGGTTCCTGTTTGACACCTAATTCGGAACGACTTCAGCAGACCACCCTAGAAGCTCGGATGTATCTTAGCACCAGTTGCGGTATCCAGAACGCTCGTCGGGTTCTATGGGATCATGCTGATCATGTGCGCCTAAATTCTATGCACCGTGGGACGAGACAAAAAAATACAAATGTATACTATTAATAGTATCTGTTTGACCTTATCGGGGCCGAATAGTCCTGCCATTATGTTTCAATAGGGTTGGTAAATTCAGAATTCAGGAAAAACATAACAACAGTGAAGGATAGTCACCCGTGTTTCAAGCAGGTCGACAGATACAAGCATACTAATAATACAGACAAAACTTGAAACACGTCTTACTTCTTTGGCCTTATGCCTTCTGTAGATACACCCCTGATGCAGGGCTCTGCTCGGGACCTCCACGTCTTAGCACTAGCTTGCTTGTTGTGGAATAAAAATACTGAACCCCAAAAAAAGAAACTCAGAAGACGTGAGACTTCTTTCTCTTATTCCTCTGTGGTGACTCATCCCTCCCAGTTTCAATATAGTGTTTCCGCACCCCCACAGAATCGTTCATACTCTCCCGATCCACAGCTTCAACCAGTTTCATCGCCCTCTCAACTGCGGCCTTTCTTACTTTAACTGGGACCTTGTCCCAGTAGATCTCCTCTGGTCTGCCTATCACGCGCTCCACAACAATCGGCTTCTGAGCTTGGGTGGAAATATGTGACAATGATACCTCTGTCCCCGTTTCATCCATACCGGAAACCTGTATTATCAGGTGTATCCGATGATAGTCCACAAGTGCCGTAGTGTATGATGATGCAGTTAGGCGCAGATAACACTAAGAACAACGTTATTCTTTTGCAACACCCGACGATCAGATGAAAAGACTTACTGTGTCCATCCCTTTGTTGAAATCAACGTAATCCAGGCCTTCAAAGCTTTTCTGTGCTGGTGCGTCAGACTGCCGGAGCCCTCGGGAAAAAAGGGTGCGTAGTGTCGTTTTAGTGGTTTCTGGGTGGACATTCTTTATAAAGACAAGACAACCGGGGGGATATGGAGAAGAAGGATTCAAGAAAGGTGTGGTAGCCTTAGGTAGAGGGCCCTGGTTCATAATTTGTTGAGCATCTTGAGATACGTTCAACTCTTCCACCAATTTTTGCCGGTAGTCCAAATATTCCGCTTTGAGCTGAAGCCATCTTTCCTTGGAAATCACACGGAGATTGTGCTGACGCGCAATGTACAATGGATCGGTAGACGAGATGGTTCCTTCCCTTTCTCTAGCCTTAAACTGATCTATGTAAAAGTCGCTCGGAGCATCTCTCATCCAAGGCCAGTTCTCCTTTAGATGATCGCAGTCGGCAGTATGCGCGAGAGTGACGAAAGCGAAACCTTTACACGACGGTTGCATATCCGGTTTGTCGTTGTAATGCGGAGGAAACAATATGCCCTGTATGCGAGTAAGAGGATCTCTTGAAGGGGTAGGGGTGGACGACATAGAGGGTGCGTCGCGCAGCAAGTAATTCAAGAGACGAATTATCTTCGCGTGTGACCTATATCCAGGAGGTATATTCTCCTACGATAACAGTCAGCTCACCAAAGAAAACGAATCGGGAGAGGATATCACGCACAATGTATAAAGTACATGCATCCCAGTCAGCTTTGCTTTTCAGATCAATGCATTTTCTCCGTATTTCATACCCTCCTCCAACGTCTTTCTGCTTTCCGAATCGCGGTACCGTCTCGTCGGGATGCAATGTAAGCTGCACATCGAACAAGTGACTCGCATATAACCGTATGGCTTTGATCAAGGCCCTCTGAACTTGACTACGCGGGATATCCGTACAGCTACAAAGACCAGAAAGCACTCCAGAGTGCTCGAGGAGATAATCTAGTGGAATATCTGTAACCTGGTCAAAGCCTTGATGCATTAAAAGAGCAATTCGACTAACAACTAGTATCAGGTCCACACCCCAGTTGCTGCCTTAACTCCACATCTAGCCAAAGCGCAAAGTCTGACAACGACAAACTAAGCAAATTGATAGAATCCTGATCGTCGTATTCAGGTAGAGTTGTACCACTGGAAGAGGTCGCTGGGCCGTTGCGAGTCACGTCTAACAAGGTAATGCCAGATGCAGATTCTCCGGATTGTCCTGTTTTTGCACCACATGTACTAGACTTCTGAGCATTTATGCCTTTGGTGAGTTTTCGAGGTAGGAAGGAAAGTGAGGACATTCCCGAGAGTCAGGCGAGCCTCGCGTCAGCTTCAGACTCTCACGCCGTCACACTTGATCAAAATCTGAGGTTTGAATCGTGTAAAAAAAAAAGATTCCCGAGAATAATATCGGCGAATCAATCAGCAACCGTTTTTCCAGGAGTTGAGATAGGTTTCAGACAACAATTGTGACTGACTCCGACTCCGACAAAGCACACAAGATGCCTGCTTTTATACGGGTTTGTGTCACATGCACGAGAGATGTTCGTATACCACTAAAAAAGGGTTGTTCCAGGGAGTCAAGATATTGAAAGCGATAGCCGATGATTTCGATCTACGTTTTTTTGTCTTGTCTTTTGCTGGTCTTCTAGTCTCCCCAAGGGATTACCGAAAAAATCAGACTTTCGTTCCTGATATGAATCAGCCATCCGTCGTTGTGGGACTCCGACTTTGAAGAACCAGCTGCGAGTAACATGAGACATCGCATTATATCATCCTGTAGTCCAGTAACGATCTTATCCAGGTTCTGTTAGATTACTGAACCAAGGTCAATCTGAAGGACTCGTCAAGAATCGACGGTATCCAATTACATCCCCATCGGTGACCGTTATATACGACGAAGCTCCAGCCCCTTCGGTCTATCAGACAATTCAACATCTCTAATTTCCTCAACTGACTGAGATTCCTCATCATCCTGCTGATGAATTCGCTCCATAGGAAGGGTCAAGTTGAGTAGTACAGCAAGAACACCAGCAGATAAGACTGGGAGATACGTTCAACCATGAAATAAATTCGGCATGAAATGCAAGGACTCACAAGGTGTACTCAACACAATCGTAATCGAGTCGAATAACCCCCTCAAACCCGACCCAGGATTAGCAACCCTCTCAAAAAGATGGGTGAAAATATCAGGCTTGAGCAAATTCCCAATTCCAAACGACAATGCTGCAGCTAGAACAAACCGGTCTCGCCGCGAGAACTCGATTTGACTTAGTACGCGGATACCAGATGTCGCTACGCTGGCAAATAAGAATGTCGTAACTCCACCGAGCACCGGCGCTGGAATGGCCAAGAAGACGCCCGACAATTTACCGAGAACACCAAAGAGAATTAGGAAGGTACAACACCACCTCCCAGCACTCCTGTTGGCACAACGTGTAATAGCAATGATGCCGTTATTCTGTGCGAAGGTCGATAGGGGGGTTAATGTGAACAACGCTGATAAGATTCCACCAATTCCATCCGCGAGGACGCCTCCTTGAATTCTCGAGTCAAAGACATCACCTACAACAGGTTGTTGTGATACCTCAGCAGAGGCGGTGATATCTCCTATCGCTTCCATAGCCAAAGACACATAGACAGCAAGCATGGGCAGAATGGCTGGGGGATAAACTCCGAGTTTGAATCGGTGTACCCACATGAAAGTAATGGCAGGCGAGGTGCCAATAGTGGATGAGTCAATATACCCTGTCGCTCCCGCTACGATACAACCAACGACAAGACCGATGATGATTGAAACATTCTTCATGAAAGGCGATCCAAATACTTCTGTGAGGATGATTGAGATGAACGAAAGAAACCCAATTCCAATGAACTCTGCAGACCCCCATCTAGGCATCGAATTGGTACACTCATGAGAAGCAAGAAAAATAGGGGAACGTACGGAAGGGGCCGAGGCGCATTGATACTAGGACAGAGAACGTACAATCCACTGTCTGGCCGGCTTTGACAGTCATTTGATCCCCCACCCCAGTTTGGAATGCCAGAGCTACCGATGAGGGAAGCACCAATCAGGAAAATGACTGTGCCTGTGACGATAGGGGGAAATATTCGCTTCAGCGCGCGAGGTGGAAAGAACGACATGAATATCTCGAGGAAGGAGCATATCAACGAGGTACCTTATGGTCTTCGTCAGGAGATAAAGATATTAAATTGAAAGCTCTCACCCAAAACTTTGCCATAGGCATCTGGGCACGGACCACGAACTGTCAGTCCATCAACTACAGAGGATGGACAACTTCCATCGCTATACATGGCATCAAAAATCTGGATGAGGAGTCAGTCCTAAAGCTCTTATCTTGAAAAGTCAACACGTACGGCATTAGCAATAGAAAGGGTCGCAAAACTCGTTCCAACAACTGTGATCAAGCCTGTTCCGAGATAGTAATCCTTGAATAGGTGTAATCTGGATATCTGGACGAGACTTAGAATGCCTAAAATGACATATCAGCACTCTGAGCTACCCGGTAGCATAAAGAGGAAATGGAGATTTCAAGGTTGTTGCCAAACCATGAAATCCCAAGATCATACTCACCACAGCCAATCAGTGAAGCAGAAATCATATAGGCCGACACGTCAGGTGGCAGGTTCAACGTAGAAGCAAAGATAATTGGTGGTGTAATAAGTCCAGCAAGCATCGCAAGCGCATGCTGCAGTCCCGATGAGATAGCAAGAACAAGCGGCAGTTCATCATCAAGAGCATAAAATGGTGGGTCGCTGCTCTTTCGCTTCACAAACGGTAACATTGGCATGCATAGCCTAGGAAGAGCGTTAACCAGGGCTGGAGGAGAGGTTTGTTCTACAACATGGACCTACCAACCATAGTTATAATCGCCGAGCCATCCTTCTCTCGTCGTTATTTTATGCTTTACTAATTCATATGTCCTTCGCAGCCGACGTGAGGATGGTTTTGATTCCCTTGGAAGTGGAGGTATCGTTGCAACAGGTTGCTCCGTGATCGTTGGCGTCGACATTGTCAAGCACCAAATCTGAAGTATCTGTGGAAGGGGACAAAGTAGAGGATGAACGTCTGTGGTCTTAGCTGACAGGAGGATGGCTGTCAGAATCCAATCTTTTTATATATATGAATCACAGGAGTGTTGGTGTCCCATTTTCACCGTGGGTTCCCAGAATCGGCTGAAATTAGACGAGCCCAAAAGTAATGACGGAACGACGGAATCCCGCAAGTATGTCGGACTTCCCAGAGGAAATCACTAAAGTGGAGTTAAATTTGAGCGCGGTGATCGTAGGAAGAGAAGAAGCCACTTATAAAACAAGCGAACCGCAATGTTAATCATATGGATTTTTTTTGATAATCAGCCGGCCAAGTCGACAAAGTGAAAATAATTTACAGAACCCACAAGGCCGTAAGTAAGATTACAAAATATCCATACACGAGTTAACAACTATTATTATCGTCCCAATCATCATCCATAGTCTCTGCCTCCCTATCTCTCCCACCCCTTTCCATCAGTCCTGCAAGGTTCAGTGTCTTCGACAGCGGTGAGAACACATCTCTCATTGTCAACCCTCCGCTTCCGTCATCCCACTTATGGGGGTAACTGAAAAACTTCCTCTTCGTCGCTTTACCCAGGACAGCACCACAGTCATAATGAGCAAAGCCGTTCTCTTGGACCGGAACATCAAAGTAGCAATTCGTGAGTAAGCTCATTCTTTTTCCATTGGCTGCTAGTTCTTCAGCATTTCCGCTGGTTGAATTGGCGGTCATGCGAGGGGGTTTATTGGGACGACGGCTTGATGTGCCATTCTGTTGGCGCCGCCAACTGTTAGCAGTGTCATCCGAATCCCAAGGCTCTTCATCTTCGCCTTCAGAGGAAGCAGAGGAGGATTCTTGTAGATTATAAACGTATCGCACGTGTTCTGCATAAGAAGCATCGCAGGACGGCTCAAACATGAATCAAGGAGGAGACGTACGAGCTATCCGTTCGTCGAGTTCATCCCAACCTTCATCGTCATTCATGAATCTGAGGTGGTGGCCCAGAGACTCTTTCGGTACGTCGTGCATTTGTACTGAAGGAACGTGGGCAATCTCCTGCAGCTGTTCCAGTGCAGTCACTCTAATAGGCTCAGGCCTAAGCACTGCAGTGGAGTATAAGAACGAGAATGGCTCACCGAACTCTGTCAAGCGATCCATCCTTGATATTGAGATCATCCATGTTATTCCCGACAACCTCTAACCGATATCTTGGAGCAAACCACTCAAAATACTCACTCCATGGAAGGTTTGGGTCGACATCATTCTCTATTCCGAGAGCGCATGCTGTTTCGTATGTCCATAATCTTGCCACGTTTTTCACTGTGTAACCTCCTCCGCCCAACAGGATAAGTGGTATGTTCTGTTGCCGGAGGAACTGAACGCAATGCGCATGTCCGTTCATCGTCAAATTAAAGCACCCGAGTTTATCTCCGGACAACGAATCGGCACCACACTGGAGTACAACGGCAGATGGCTGAAATACGTCGAGGATCTTAGCGATTACCTGTACCAGAACCCTCATTCTCTTTTTAGTTCTGCCAAATATCAGGGACGGACATACCGGTTCGAAGATACTTCGGAATGATTCATCTGTGATTCCATCCTTTAGAGGGACATTAATGGCATATCCTCTGCCCTTCCCTCGACCTTTATCTTCTTGCGTGCCGGTACCAGGGAAGTATTCCCCAAATTTGTGGAAACTACATGTCATGACCCTGTTACTGGTATAAAATGCCTCTTCCACGCCATCGCCATGGTGGCAGTCAATATCAATATAGAGAACGCGAGGGTGAAAGCGTAGAAGTTCAAGGATTCCAAGTACAATGTCATTTATATAGCAAAAGCCGGAGGCTTCTCGTTTTTTGGCGTGGTGAAGGCCTCCAGCCCAGTTGATTGCGATGTCGGCAGAACCTGAAGCTATTCGTTGAGCTGCACCTGTTCAAAAACTCGAATCATGGTAAACAATCTCCTGAAAGAACGATGGATACATACATATAGAGCCCCCCGCCGATATTGAACAGAATTCGAATAATCCCTCGAATGCTGGATTGTCATCCCCAACTAGAACTAGAACAAATAGATAGTTGAGATCTTTATACAGCTCTAGATGCATTTTGAGCATTCACATCGTGTACCGTGGTATGTCAGCTCTTCTGCTGTTTCCGGCGAGACTCTGGTAAGGAAATGGATGTATTCGTCCGTGTGAAAGGCAGTGAGCATTTCAGGCGTGGCTCTTTTTGGTCGCTAGACAAATATTTTCAGCTGTAGCTGCACATAATATGAGATGTGAGCACCCACCAAGACGTGCATCTTGGGCAGCATATCGTATGCAGCGACGAGGTCGTGAGTGACTCGTATCCGATGGGGTTTCATGGGATGACCAAGGCCATATGTATACGAGCCAACATCAGCTGGATTTCATAGACTGAGTACAAGTATGAGCCCAGGAATTGCACTCACAGTCGTAGTAGTACGCGACCCTTCGCTTGGACATTGTGGAGGGATAGCAACCCGTTTTAGAATTCGAGAATCATGTGCACATAGTTTGTGAAGTATTAATAGATTCTTTTCTACTGTCATCACAGGTTCATGTCCCCAGCCGCAAAAAATGGCACCGATTATTCTGTTCAAAGGTTGCTGTTCATAGGCCTGCTCTTCCATGTTGTTTTTATCGGTTCTGTATTCGACTGCTATTTCACAAGCCCTGTCGTTCATGGAATGCAGAGTTTCAGAACGCAAGCTGAATCGAAAAGGCTGGTCCTGATCGTTGGTGTGTCGTGAGTTTGACACTGTCAAGCCTTAATCATGAGACGTTTATTCTCAGGCGATGGTTTGCGTGCAGACCTCCTGTTCAACGAGTACCCATTTCCGAAGATTGAAAATTCCCCCAGGATTGTTGCTCCATATCTTAGATCTATCGCAGAGTCTCGCGGAGTGTTTGGAGTGTCCCACACTCGAGTACCAACTGAGAGTCGACCAGGTCATGTCGCTATCATTGGAGGAATGTACGAGGACGTCTCTGCTGTCACAAAGGTTTGTTCACGTTCAAAATGTTCTGTGAGCGCGCTTTGCTGATTCTTATTCGCAGGGTTGGAAGACAAACCCTGTAAATTTTGATTCTGTCTTTAATCAATCAACTACAACATTCTCATTCGGTTCACCTGATATCTTACCCATGTTCGCCCGAGGTGCTGTACCCGGCAGAGTACTAGAATGGAGCTATGATGCAGAAGAAGAGGATTTCACCAAAGGTAAGCCACTGTCCATTCAAATATGGCTATTTCCAAAGCATTCGCCAGATGCTGTTGAGCTGGACTACTGGGTTCTCAACCAGCTAGAGACTTTGTTCCGCAATGCTCTTACCGATACAACACTCAGGACAAAATTACACTCCGACAAAGTCGTTTTCTTCCTCCATCTTCTAGGTTTGGATACCACAGGGCATTCGCATCGACCTCATTCTCCAGAATACATGAGGAATATCCAAGCCGTAGATCAAATCGTTCAGCGAACAGAACAGCTTATGGTCGAATTTTACGGAGATGAGGAGACCAGCTTTATTTTTACTGCTGACCACGGGATGTCTGTGATTGGGAACCATGGTGACGGACGTGAGGGATATTGTATCTTCTTCCATCTACTCCTCCCCTGATCCCTTACAGATCCAGATTGCACGCGCACTCCACTTATCGCATGGGGTAAAGGCATTCGTGGCCCTCTTCCAGATACAGTGCCATCTTCGCACGATGATTATTCTCAGCCATGGGGTCTCAATCATCTCTATAGACGAGATGTGGAACAAGCGGATATCGCAGCGATCATGTCAACACTGATTGGCGTGGCATGGCCCGTGAATTCTGTTGGCGTTTTACCAGATGTTGATCCCGACAAACCTGGGTATTTGGACCCAGGACTGGGGAAGAAGGCTCTGGCAGAAGCTGCACTCGTAAATGCCAGAATGATTCTAGAGCAATATCGGTTCAAACATGGTGTGTAGTGTCCTTCTCACGACACCATTGTCTGAGCGTGCGTGTTCTATAGAATCGAAAAGGGCGCATACCCTGTTCTATAAGCCTTATACCCCACTCGAGTCCGGACCTATACCTAACCGTATTCAACAACTTAATCACATCGAGTCCCTCGTCAATTCCTCCCAGTGGTACGATGCACGACACGCCTCGCACGTCCTTATCAAAGAAGCTCTCAATGGTCTACACTACCTTCAAACATATGACCGGACACTCCTTCGCATCATCGTCACCTTGGCTCACATCGGATGGATGCTCTATTCTTCGCTCTATATCATTCGACCATTGGAAATACCCGCGTTATCAGTCAGTAAAGGTGTTTTACAATTAGTTCCGCCCGTAATTTCTCTCGCATGTGGAGCCGTGTTCTTTGTCCAGCGATCGCCTTGGAGTTATTACCTTTACGTTTCTTTTCCCGCGTATTTTTGGTATCAGTTCTTTCGACAAGGGGCTCCGTATTTCCTATTACCGGCTATCCGGGCGCGGGTGGGCTCTGATTTGAGAAGAAATATAGACCGGATTGTGTTGGCTGTAAGTGCACTTCTAGCTTTAGGGGTATGTTCAAATTTCTATTGACACGGGAAAGTCTCAGGATGCTCATAGTTTTTGGCTATGGTAGTTGGGATACAGTCGGAGATTGGTTTGGTCGTTTGGCTGTCTGGTCATAGCGAATAGCTGGATCATGGAGAAGAGGGGGAGATCATGCCTTCGTCAACTGGTCTCCGAGTCACCGGGATCAGTATTGTTGTGGTATTCCCTCTGTGGATTATGTGCGCTGTTTCCGTTGGTGCCAGTCGACAGGAATGAAAATTGTTTATTCATGTAAGGTAGTTTCTGGGCTATTACGATACATGCTGACGTTTCTAATCATTCTCCTCCAGTGCAGCGGGTGGTCTTGTCTTTTGGGGAGCTGCGCAATGGGCCCAGTCATTCGTATTGGCTGAGGTTGAGCAGCAGCTTGGAAAGGCGACGACGAAGAGGCTGAATGAAAAGTATACTCTTCAGGTACGGTTCATCTGTTCGGTCATGCCGGCACTTAATGGCTTGACTATCGTCCAGAAATTCTTCGTACTTCTGATTACAGCGAGCACAGTCTATTCGTCTTATAGACTTCAGTGGAAACTTGGACTTCCTGTAATGGCTAGGATATTGAACTGGGCCCTGTTAAGTAAGTGTCAAAAGCAGTCTGGACGTGATCACAGTTGAACATATCTGTCAATCAGTAACTCCCTCTATTTTCCCATACATTATGAACACTCCTCATACAACTTCATCCAAACTACTCATGTACTTCCTCGGCTTCGCTCCCTGCTTTATTATACTCTCCATCAGTGTTGAAGGGTTATTCTTTGCTACCTATTCGGCAGTTTTACTCTGTTGGGTCATTTCGGAAAAGATCATGAGGCACTCCGAGCTGCTGCTTCGAAATCCAGCAGCAAAGAGGGTCGAAGAGAGTAAGAGGGCTGATGGTTATGTTTTCGACTTTGGAGACGTAAGACTTGCGCTTACTTTCTTATTTTTCGTGCACCTGGGTTTCTTCGGAATTGGAAAGTATGCATTCCGCAGGTATCTTGAAGTGTTTTCGAATCTGATCAGTTTTACACGTCCAGTGTCGCATCGATATCGTGAGTCTACTTCATTGACCCCTGTCTGTTTCACTTGCCTTTTCTTTAGATCGTTCTACCTAGAACCTGTATACCGCCTTATACCCATCTTCAGTCCGTTTTCAATGGCGACACTGTTGGTATGTATATTGCACCATTAGCAGTGGTGATCAACTCATATTTTCATACTCACAGTTGTATAAATTACTCGCGCCATACGTCATGTTATCCATAATTCTTGCTTACCTCAACCACGCACTCCAACTTCCGCCGTTCTCGCTTCTCCTTGTCTCCCTGTGCATGAGTGATGGTACGCGCTTTCATCACGATTCTCATGCTTTGATCAAATTCCTGAGACAGTGATGACGCTCATGTTCTTCTTCCGAGTCCGCGATACCGGGTCATGGCTACAAATTGGTGAATCCATCACGTTCTTTTTCATGAGTTCTCTCTTGTTCTTGTTCTCTGCTGGAATGAGCGCGTTGGGTGAATGGTTGATGAAAGACACGGTTGAGACGAAGTTTGAAAAGGTTGTTCTTGGGACTTGGGTTGGGAATAAGAAGGTTCTTGATTAAAATGATAATATAGTGTTGGTTTTAGTTCTTATTGCCGATTTGAAGGATATGAATACCAGTATTTGAATATTATATACAGTCAAATCATCAATAACTGTCAGAACACGACGACCAGTCCAAGCTTGGAGGAATGCCGCAGTTGTTTGGCAATTAGTCTGCCATCAATAACCTGGACTGATAGCTTAGCTCATGCATACACACACACCAGAATTCCAATGGGTGATAGAACTCCAGAAATACAAATGACTGGGAAAGACGATACCATCCGTTTCCTTCAATGTACTCATCCGAATAGTACATTCGATAATCTCGTTTGCATGTGTATCGACATACTAATCTCATGCAGCACTATCTCTACTAGGAGACAACCAGATCAACAAAAAAACGCAACAGTGAAAACAAATATGAGCAAGATGCAGGAATTCCAAAGAAGGGTAGAGAAGCAACCAACAAAACAAAACAAACCTCAAAAGATACAAAAGATACACATCTTCATACATCATTAAAATTCGTCGACCACAGATCAACTTTTGTCATAGGGCATCATAACCTGCATTCCTGAGCCGTTCCCTAACGCTCTCCAACAACTTACCAAGATAATTTGTCCCAGGAAAGGTATCGCCAGCACCAAAACTCGCTCCGCTTCCCCAATACGGATCCACATGATCCGAGTACACTATTCGTGCGTCTCCAGTTTTCAACAGCATCGTCCTCAGGTGATGATGTTGTATGAACTTGTGCCATAGTACCTCTGCCATCTGCATCAAAGCCGTATAAAATAGCATATTCAAGCTGTGACTAACCATCACTCACCTTCTCCAAGAATACAGTTCCCCAGTCGGGTCTCACCCATGCTTGCAATCTCGCCGTGAGAGGATAGACATCCTCCACGTTTTCTGTAGTTCTTATAGTCTCCGCGAGTTCTGGTTTAGTCTCTAGAAACTTCATCGCTTCGTGAAGGTGCATCGCCGATGGGTAAATCTTATTTTTGTACATGACACGATGAGGCGAGTGATTCACAAATTCAGGTAAACTCGCCTGACTGAATTCAATCATGTTACCATTGGGCGAGACAAGGTACGGTTGAGATGACGATCTCTGAGGAGACTGTTGCAGTTGCGACTGTGGAGGCGGAGGTGGATAAAAGGGCTGCTGCTGCTGTTGGGGCTGAGAAACAGAGGCGTGATGAGACCGGTGCGAGATAGGGCTGGTAGAATGATGATCAGGTGATACCATCCCATCGTCGTCAGAACCGTCACCTGGTGGTGGCGGTGATCGTTGTGGAGGAGGTGAAGGTGGTGTAGGCACAGGAGGTACAGGATTTTCGGCTTGCGACCGTGATGTCCCATCATCAGCATTCGGACCTGCCTGCTTCCGAACTGTTGTAGGAGCAGATGCGGGCGTAGACTCGGACTGAATTGCCCCTGGTGCATTTTGATATATAGGCACGAACTGGATATTGCCTAATTGATGCTGGACCTGTGAGGGTAGCTTCGACTGGGCAGTCGCATCGCGACCACGTCGGAATGAGAAAAATCTTTTCTTTTTCTTTCCAGCTTGCGGTAACATAGCATTGATGCCAGCACCGACTCCTGCCATACCGGGATTGGTTGCTGATCGAGTGAGAGCAGCATTCGAGTTTGGATATACTGTCATTGTATTTGCTGTTCTCGCAGTCAAAAGAACCATCGTATTTGGGAGGTGTACAAGTTGTTTGTAAGGTGAAAGTTCGTACACGTCTCGTGGAGGTGGAGGTAACGGATTTGGAGGAACATGTGGAGAAGCAATAGGGTCATTGGCTGTTATGGGAGGCAACAAGAGGGGATCAGAAGTAGCCCGCCGATGTGATCGATAATCTTGTTCTTCGTTATCATCACCCTCTTCGTCAGAATCTCGGTGTGCAGAGCGAGCGGCTCCAAATGGGGTTCCAGCACGACGCAAAATTGGTTCTGACGGAGGGAAGTTGGTGAGCTGAGCATTACCAGGGACACCTGGAGTAAATAGTGGTGGTGGAACGGCACCTTGAGCAACACTATTGACGGCCCCTGCGGGAAAAACAGGACCTTGTTATTTCCGACACAATATTCGTGCATCAGGGCCCGTCTGGAACAGATAGATTATCAAGTCAAACATACCTGGTGCTCCGGGAGGATTCGGAGTTATGCTTTGTGGCACGAACCCAGGAGGTAAATTATCCAACATTCCTGCAGGCACTGGCTGAATGTTTGATAGCGGGGGCGCAGATGGTGCAGGGTTAGGCCGTTGGACTGACATTTGTGCAGGGCCATGAACCCTCGACTTTTTCTTTTTCTTCTTACTGTGTCGTAGTTGGGACGGCTAAGGAACCGTCTGGAGTTGAGGCATGGTTGGTGCATAGCCTGGAGGCAAGACAGGTAGATGGTATCCCTGAGAAAAACAGGCC
>Ga0153934_1000087_pt1 | contig 23121 bp, 24 predicted proteins | sample TSNJ018MetaG_FD_104708 | JGI IMG/M metagenome (GOLD analysis project Ga0153934, IMG submission 104708) | Attine ant fungus gardens microbial communities from New Jersey, USA - TSNJ018 MetaG | ecosystem: Host-associated > Fungi > Mycelium > Unclassified | place: USA: New Jersey, Wharton State...
GAGCGGTTGGCGCTCGTCATACGGCTGTGTCTGCGCAGAGGCCATGGATGAGCAGGGAAAAAGCTGTGCCGGAATTCATTGCCTAAATCAAGTTTAAAAAGCTTGCAAGAAGCGAGCGCGTTGTCAACTTGCTTACATAACACAAAGTCTGCTGTCCGGACATGTCCGAAATCAGCATTGTCCTTAGTAAAAATCTCGATCTCCAGTTGACGGGTACCTCGGGCACATTACAAACCATAGACGCTGAACAGAATTAAATATGAGCTCGCTGTCGATTCGAAATCCGATAAAATTGAGCTAGTCATAAGAGGTTGAAAAGAAGCTCTAATAATACCACGCTTGGAATTCTACGTGACGAACATATCGGCAGACCTACCCTTCTGGCTTCGCTATTCACTCAGGATAAATGCACAGCCTTCTGTCATCACTTAAACTTGCACGGTGACCACACACACATACAGTCTCTCTGCCGTCCAGTTGATACTTTATGCGTGATCTCGAGCCTAGCTTTTCACCTCCACCTCGTGCGCCACTAGTGTAAGCTACCAAATTAGATGACAGAAGTACTGAAGCAAACCATTTCATAGGCTAGGTCCACCAGTCAGTATGCTCTGCACAACTTGCTTGAATCAGCTAATACATGATCTGTAGATCATCGGTGTTACCCTCAATTGGTTTCTCTATGGCATCCTAACAGTGCAATACTGTACGCCTCGGATCGACCAACGTCTCAAAATCTCTGCTCATACCTTTTCAAGTCATTCATCTGTATAGTGCCAGAAACGATAAAAAATGGCTTCGGGCAGTAGGTTCGTGGAGATCAACAAACCATCTTCAAAAAACTCTGAAGCCCTTCCGTAGTACATTTTCTCTTCATACTCGATACCGTACAAACGTTGATGACAATGGACGACATATTCTTCTGGTATGTCTACAACTTCGGAGATTACAATGCGTTGCGCGAATTCAACATGGCGACTATCGATGGTCCATTGATTGATGCCATCGTCATGTTCACGGTGCAGCTGGTGTATAGTTGGAGGGTATGGATGCTCGGGAGATGGAGAGTTGTGCCAGCCATTGCCATCTTTGTGAGTCCTGCCTGGGTTGTTTGGTCTAGGGCTAATTTAGCTTCGTGATAGCTGTCAACTATTGCATGTGGTTGTGGAATGTTCGTGGGCATTCACGTAAGCTTTCCTACTCTTTCGGACTTCTTTTGCTGACAGGCTATTCCCAGGATTTTATAGTTGATCCCGTCACTGCTACAAGAACTCGACCTGTCATATTAGTCAGGAATTACAAGTCTAACCTGAATATTGGATACTAATCATGCATTAGACCTGGCTGTTCTCCAGTGCTGTCTGTGATGTTTTGATCACTGGCTCCATGGCCTATCTGGTATGTCGGTTACATCAGGCCTGATATACGCAGTGAGACCGACACTGTCTACAGCTTTCCCGTTGTCGAAGAGGGAAGACAAGTACAAGGGCTAGAGTGAAGCAACTCCTAGTGTTGATCTTGGAAACAAATGCAGCCACGAGTAAGCAGAATATCCTTTTTCAGGAGACGCTAATATGCCTTCCGTATTAGCTGCATTGGCGATCATTATCATTACTGCTTTCCTAGTCCATCCGATCAAGCCTCCTGTACGTATTCTTCTATATGTTGTCTCGATCATACTCAAAATTTTTTGTTCCGCAGAAAACGAATATATACATGCCAATGTACGTCCGATATCTCGAGTGACAGCCTGGGAAATCCTTATCCATCTGTTCTTTCAGTGGCTATATAATTGGAAAAATGTGTTCAATGGTCTTATCTTACAAGCACAGCCACTGACTCTTATTATCAATCAGGTACACCAACTGTTTCATGGTCCTTCTCAATCAGCGTATCTATTATGAGCCCCGTGAGTCTGATGAAACAGTGAGCATGAAGCGCGATTCTGCAAGTCATACCAAAGATTAAGCCATTAAACAGATTTCAACATTGCGGTTCAATGTTTCACATACAACGACAACCGAAACAATGATGGACAACGACATGGATTGAGGTCATGTTGCCAAGTCTCGAACGAAAGTTTGGTTCTTCCAGTTCTTGATTCAGATGTAGTAGCTGGATTATAGGGTCGGACGGACCAATGCGTGTATTGGGAACGACAGCATGGTGCAATGATTCTTATGGCAAAGTACTTCAGAAACCATAACCATATCGATGCCATGGCTGCAGATGATTGTCAAATTTAGAATGTGTGTATCCATCTATCTCTATACAATATATGCTGCAAAGTTCAAAAATCGGATAATGTGGAACAAATACCACCTCTCTACTACAACCATTTTGTAAGGTCAGTGAAATTCAAAAAAATGTAGATGTAGAATGTAGCGCTAATGTAGTGACCTAATTGTATGGATTTTTGTCAGAGGCGGGCCGTACAACGTGAGCATTATTACGTTCCGGAGGATCTTGATCCCTGAAGTACAATAAATAAAATGCTCGCAAAAGACAGGAACCATCACCCATGGCGTCTCCTTTCCTCCTTGCTATTGCCTTTGGCCTAGTTCTTGTTCTTCACAGAGTTATCGGTGCACTGAGGATACTTCGCTCGATTGAGTAAGAAATTCATATACTCGCCAGATTTCTAGTCGAATCCTGAAATCACTATAGCTACCTTGGAGGTCATTGGACAGTGATTGGACCTCGGAGTATCTTCTATTTTCTTCTCCCCCCCATCCCAGGGATCAAACTCAGCCGAAATAATTCACTTGAGGAAGGTCATAAGAGTAGGTAGAGGCACCTCTAGATGCCCTCTCCCTACTGAGTTTGACTCCGCTAGTTTTCGAGAATGTTGGATGGGATGCCTATCTGTCGGTATGTTTCCGATCTTGGCCCTCTCCACCTACGATAGTGAGATATGTTTATTTCGCCCTTTAGATAACGTTCTGGCCCAATACAGATTATACCATTTATGTGGCTGACGCCGAAGCCATCAAGGTTGGCCGATATAATTCTTGTCACTGATAATATGCGGCTACAGAGTACTTGCAGGATTTGGCTGTGACCAGGCGTTTCCCAAAGCCTACCAAGATGTATAAAAGCTTGAACATTTATGGTGCAAATATTGTCTCCACCAGTGGAGATCTGTGGAAGAAGTATCGAAAGTTATCAAATTCATCATTTTCCGAGGTCAGCCAGACTATCAGTGTTTCTCTATTGATACAATGCCGAATGACTGTTTTTAGAAAAACAACGAGCTAGTGTGGGAAGAGACAGTACGCATCGTGGATGATTTGATTGAAAATGTTTGGGAAAATCAGGATGCTGTCGTCGGTCATGGCGTAGATATAACCTTACCGGTGAGTACTGAATCCATTGGTCTTTTGACTGATATGAACGTTTCTTAAGCTCGCACTTCTCGTTATCGGGGCTGCAGGCAAGCAGATTCCGATTATTTTCCATGAACTCAGCAGATGGGGTTCTTAGGTTTCGGCCAGAAGGTCAGCTGGGAAGATGACAGTAGTCTCAAACCAGGACATCACCAGTTGACTTTCCGAGAGGCTTTACATACTACTGCGACGGATCTCATATTGAACGTCGGTCTTCCTTGGTGGATTAAAGCGATACCTCACCCAAGGTTTAAGAGAATTCGACAAGCCACAAGTGAACTTAGGGTGAGTCTCTGTAGTTTACGGTGTTCTTCTCGGGCTTATTGAATGGCCTCTATCATTACGCTCTAGGACTATATGCGAGAGATGATTAAGGACCGTCAATCTGCTGAGGTTCAAGATAGGCACGATCTATTCAGCAGTTTGATTCGCGCCAGCAAAGGAGAAACTGACATGGCTGCCCTTACCGATGAGGAACTCATGGGTCCGTAATTGCCAATGACAATTGGATGATCTGGGCTAAGATATTTTGTAGGGAATATCTTCATCTTCTTGGTGGCCGGGCATGAGGTTCGTATTGCAGGTTCGTGGAGAAGCTCGTCTGATCAAGCTGTTACAGACCACTGCGCATACTCTCTCATTCACTTTGGGTTTGCTGGCCCTTTACCCTGATATCCAAGAAAAACTGTTTAATCATATCAAGCAAATCATTCCCGACGGACGTAGACCCGTGAGTGCCACTGCATATATCGAAGTATCCGCTCACTCCAGACTTGATTTTAGTCTTACGAAGATATGCCAAACCTAACATATGTTATGGCGTACGTGAAATATGTCGATGTCTGGATTTCAGTTTTGAAGGAGATTCTATAATCAGCGTCTTCAATGAAACCATTAGGCTGTTTTCTCCGGTATGCCCCTGCTCTTCCGCTGTAACTGGGCCTCATGATATCCACAGGTCACCAATGTGCCCAAGATAGCACCGGAGGACACAAGCATAACCGTCGGAAACTCATTCAATGATGCGAAAAAGCGTATACCCATTCCAAAGGGAACGCATATCATGATACATGTCCCAGGTGTACAACAAAACCGTAAGTGTTCCAAGTAAAGGAAGAAATGGTTCTGATTTATGGTTCCAGCGAGATATTGGGAAAAACCCAATGAGTTCATCCCAGAGCGATTCTTAGGCGATTGGGATAGGGATGCGTTTCTGGCATTTTCTGTCGGTGGGTACAAGTCTTGTTCTGAGAGGATCAGTTCTGAGAAGTCTGCTTTTCCTTTTCAGGACCAAGAGCTTGTCTTGGAAGAAAGTGAGAGATTTCGAATCTGATTATATTGAGGGCTAACTATTATTTGAAATTAGATTCAACGAGACTGAGGCTATAGCAGCCTTAACATCCATAATCAGTCACTACAGAGTTGAAATTCAAGATGAGCCTCAGTTCAGACATGAGACATTTGAAGAACGCAAATCCCGCGTTTTGGCGAATGATCATCTGCTTACTCTCTTGTGTGTATCATTCAAATATCCTATGCGCCTCAGGCTGACCACTAATGTGGTTCCACAGTCCGAAACGTCTGCCACTCAACTTTAGAAGGCGCTGAGCATGGACTTGATCGTGGCATACTTAACATAGGAATTGGCTTATACTATTACAAAATCCTATCCATAATAAGTGCCTGGCAATCCCAGTCTGAAAAAGCCATGGCTGCACAAACCATTAGAAATGCTGAAGAAGTGCAGTTTGTAACATTTTCTGACCTCTTCGCATGCAATCTTCTGATGACTGCATCCTTCCGTTATTTGTTAGCCCACATTCCAATAGCTCCACTGACTCGATTCCGGGCTATAATACAATACAGCATATAAACCCTTAGCCTGAAGAACACCCTAGACTTGACTAAGACAGACTCCTTTATTTTCGTGAACTCAACTCTTCTATACCGACTTGCTGTCGGTGTCCTGGTGTTCTATTTATGTCTATAAGACAACACTTCTTTTGAAATTAGCGATTATACACTGCAACTGTTATGGATATGGTACACATACAGTGACACTCAACATGAATATTAGCTCAGACCCATCTGCACTGAAACCATCTCAAGGCAAAGGATATATGAATTAGCAGTCAAAATCCAATCGACGCTTCTTGAGCTGGCAAAGAAAGATCCAAGAGCCGCTGCGCAAGTTTACCAATCGCATGTCGTTTTGCTTTGACAGCACATGATTGTACATGGTCTCATTGGTAATCCTGGTTATGACGCCTATCAGGAAATTCATGCTAGGTCAAGGGAAACACTCATATAGTCTTACCCTCCAAGGGCTCTTTCTCTGATATGCCACATCATTGTGGAGGTAATCTGGGATGTAGTGACATAGCAAGACTAATTTTTCTTGATCATAGGAAGGCTGGTTGAGAGAGCTCTGTGAAACCAATAAAATGGAAGAGAGAGCAGATTAGCCAGAGGTATGTGCAGGAGTGGCCAATGACGAGGAGACAGCAGTCTGCGAGGATCCATTCGAGCAGGCAGGAGGATCTCAGTGAAGTCATATCCTTGGTTCGGGCGACGGTAGCATTGGCCTTCAAGATAATTTGATGGTCATGTGTTCCATTATCTTCAAACCAACATCATGTTTGTTGATGCTAGCAACGTACTACTACTAAATATTGATGTTGGTGTAGAAAATGAACAAGATTTAGCCAGTCTTACTGATTCTCCAGATAAATGAGATGTCGCTGTAAGATCCAGCGATTGTGGTGCACTGGCAATGGACCGAGAGCCTTGGATAACGAGTGTGGGTACTCGTTTTGTAGTTGTTGATTGAGACTCAGACATTGGTGTTAGTGTTATAGTGGTTTGAAAGGAGATAAGAAAGTTCAGCTTGAAAGGAAGTACACTATCAGAGCAGTTACTCTATGGAAAACCTATTCGTCTCATCACAGTGACAAATGTGCGGAGATAACCGGGGTGAATTGATCAGCCAAACCCACCGCAGACTACCTCCGCTGAGAGTGGGTGACTTCCCATAGAGAACCTCGGAGTGTAGTGCAAACCTTGTTCTACGGTTTGAGGAAACAATGTGATTCCCATACACTAGATGAGACAGATGTGCATCTCATGCACATGACGCACTGCAGTGCAAAATATTGTTCCACTAGGTGGTAGATTTTTTTGTTGATATATCTTCTGATGAAAAATTTCTTTGATGACTTCATTCAAAGCTTCTCTTGATAGGAGTTATTGAAAGATAGATCTGACTCCCACTGTCCTGTCAGTGAGTCTTGATGAATAGTGAGCCTTTGATCTTCCATTTCATATGATTAAAATACTGATGTTGAGGAAAAGAGATTGTTAAATGTTGATTTGTACAATATCTTAACAACTTGGATAACAAATAATCACATGTGTGCCGAACTCGGTAAAGCGACACGACGGTTTGAACGATCAAGATCAATATCGGCAAGGACTACGGGTTTACTCGAGATCAACAACCCGTTCAGTCTGAATCTTGACGTTATGTTCTGAGGGTGCATCTGCAAATTTGATTGTAGATATTTGACTAGGGATTGTATCGTCCTCGCCAAATTTTGACAGGGTCGCTGGAAATTCTAGAGACTGACAAGAACTCGATTCGATATGCATATGTCTCACAGGGAAGGTTCCGTAGTATCCCCGTTGATTCAGGAGGACCATTAAACAATTGCTATATCTGTGACTCTCATCGTGAGTGTTAATCTGAGGACGAGTAAACAAGATACAGACAGTTTTCCAAGAGAGTAACCCCTGCAGATGGTGTTCATACCGACCCTGCAAAATGGAGGAAAACTTACCCTGTCAAATATATTGTGGAGGACTACTCAAGTATCAGATAAGATAAGATCTGACAAGTGACTCGTATGACACACTTACCGGAGGCTCGGTGGGTCTGACGAGAACCAGGATAAGAAGGACAATCATCACAACAGCTACGAGGTATAAGAACAGGAGATTGTATGGAAAAAATGACGATAGGATCACATACTTGTCAGGATATTAGTTTCAAGAGCGATCATCGCAAGTTTCTTCAATATTGTGAAGATACCTCGACTTGCACGTTGAGAACGAAACTTTCTTAGCTGGAAAATTCCGCAGTCAGTATTGATGAGTCGTTGATTTACCCATAGATCAATACCAGATATACCATGGACAGAGTGATGAGAATGTTGGTGACAATACTCGATCCGTACCAGAGCTGCAAAATGCCAGGACTGAGAAGAAACCCTTCTTCACTCAAGACATAGCCACCCTCACCATGATTGCTATCTGAATATTTGGCTGAAGGCGTATGATAGTTTTGATTATTGCATTCTAAATGAGACATTGCACTGGGGGTTCGTTGATGTTCATGATATTAGAAGTTGAAATCTTCACATTGATTCCAATCACGAAACTATTCACGCAACTGACGAGGGCTATCTGGAGGATCATGGGTTTCAATCAGCTTGAGTATCACATGGAAATGAAATCTCTTCACCCACAAAAGCAATGACTCCAGGAAGCACTCTCCATTTACTCAAAACCCAGATGCGCCAGCAGTATACAAGCTGCACTAAGAATATAATTACACCGTTCAATATAGGAGAGTCGATACTCGACAATTTGAACATGCGCAGGTTTTCATAGTTGCCAAAGTCGTACACGAACCACTCAAAACAGTCTACCATGACCATTATGGATTGAGCGGCGCCCAGGAAGAATATCAAATGGACTGATGGCGAGGGATTAGATCTCATATGCTCAAAGGTACAGGGACTGACCAATTCCTTGCAATAGTTTGCGATCCCTGCTTGCTTCACGGCTGCAATACATCACTAGTAAACTTTAGGTCAGACTTTGACGTACAGTGAGGTCGACATACAGTATTGCACGACCAGAATACCTTCGAGCCACCAGTTCAAGACGATCCCAACCAGCTTCAAATCGCATGAAAAATCGAGGCGGCCTTCAACACAAGCATGACTCACTGGGGGACCCACTCTACAAAAGGTCGATCATAAACATCGGTTGACAGAACCAAACTTTACCTTAGCGCACTGTCCCTTGAGAGGTCTTGAAGATTGCCTGACTCGAAGACCGTCATCCTTGATTTTGGGGAGAATACGAGAGGTTCCACAAAAGCGATTACAAGGATTTCACACTAGATATATATAAATATCGATATCAGCGAAGCATGTCAAATGTCATGATGTAAAATGGAAGACTGACTGATGCCTGACCTTTCTCAGTCACTTGAAACATACAGAACCTGGTTAGCTAATCTGATTTCTCAAAAAGCTCGTAAGCGGAATCTTTATCTCCGAGATGACGCGACCTCTGACGGTTCCAATACATATTTCTCAGCTGACCACTGAGAGACGACTCGCGGTGTTCGAAACATACAACAGCATTCAGCAGTTTTGGGTCATTGGTTCTGCCTGAACCTCATGCCAAGATCACTACTATCAAACTCGTGGAAGATGACCACGTAAAAAAAAGAAAGATATTGTCAAATATAGTCATGATTTCTATATATATCCAAACCTTTCACTTCAATGTTTTGACATCAACTAACCAGTGTCCACGATTCCTGCCGACGTCCATGGACAGCGCCAAGGGACGATCGACTATCACCTTTTTGGAGTCAAGTAAAATCAGGTTAAAATTCTACTCTAACCTACTTTGAATAGAATCAGATGTACCAAACGCTGAATAATGAATGAAAACTAAAACCAACGCATGCTGGTCAAAATTAATGTCTAAATCATGTTTATTTGAGAATTCCAAGCAAGGGAAGCAGAGAGCATTTTTACTCTTTTTCTCTATCCCATTCCAAAAAGCACATCGAGAAAACTGGACTTCAACTCGAATTAGTGTTTTCTGGCCCTTTTCCGGTTTCTTCCATGTCCACCTTCAGACCTCCTGAAACGATTCCTAACTGCCCTACCAGCACCTTGAAAAGGAGCTCTGTTTGCTGAGCTTGCCATCCCACTACCCTCCCTCTGGTTTTCCGGTCGTCCGGATCTCCACGGCCTTGGTACAAGTTGGAGTGAACGGGGAATCGGGGGAGGGGTAGAAATATCAGGGAATTGAATTCCCCAAGTTTGAAAGACGGAAAAACGGATTAAATTGGGCTGCATTCCAGGTCCCCCGACGATATACTCCATAAGACTTGGCCGAGTGTACATTCGTGGAATCATGAAGACAATGCTATTTCCGCGCCTAAAGGAGCATCGGATTTGGTGGTATGTGGAGAAGTAGGATTCAAAGATGATGCGTATGAAGGCGATGATATGACAGACGAGAGACAATTTGGAATTGTACCTTCGAAGCGTAAAAGGAAAAGCCGGTGAATGAAATGGAGGAATTTGGGATGGGGGTGGTGGCGGCGGCAGTGGGAGCGGTCCAGACATACGAACAAAGTTATTCGGTATTGGTTGCACTGGGACCCGGAAATTATGTACTGGTCGGAACAAACTATGTCCCGGCAGCTGCACGCTGTACGTTTGTGGCTGTACCCTGTACCTCGGCGGCTGCGCGCTATACATTGGTGGCTGCACGCCAACCATCGGTGGTAGCATCAAGATGAAAGTAATCCTATTACTAGAACACCAAAAATTGATTAAAATATTGAAAGAGGAAGGAGAGGAAGAAAACAATTACAAATTGGTTCTTTGATCTGGTCGCGACTCCGACAAGTTCAAAAATTCTTCATCACCTTCTGATAAGTCCTCGTCCTCGTCCCGCTCATGATCACGAGCCATGTGAGGTTCGAGGCAACGTTTCACCCATTGCCCATATCCCGGTGCCCCTAATATGTGGCCAAGTCCCGCCCTCAACTGCTCATCTAGGAACAAGTTTACCCAAGCTTGAGTGCCAAACTGAGTTCTAATGTCGTTGGACGCAACCTCAGGGGACGAAATAGAAGAGGGAAGCGGGTGTGAAGAAGTAGGGGGAGGAACCATGGTAAAGAAAAGGAGGCGATATAAAAATGAGGTGATATAAGTGTGAAAGGACGATAGACTGAAGACTGAGTCAAGTACCAGAGGGTACAAAGGCAGGAAAGATGAGCAATACTGGCCCCTTGTATATTGGCTTTTATTCCTCTCGCTCAACTTATCAAAAATAAATTGAAGCTCAGATGTGGTCAACGACCAGCACCATTCTCAGTCACCATCAAATTTGATGGACACCAGCGAATTGGTCCAGTAACCAATTAGTGTCGACACAGCACCACACGGGTGGACGAGATCAAGAAGCATGGAATGATGACACTTTTATGCCACATCAACTCATCGAGTTCGATCTTCCAAGAATAAATCACGCATTGGTCATACACAGGAAGAAAATATTCCCTTGAAGATTTGTATTACCTTGAATCAAAGTGATGTTGAGCGTGGATTTTTGCTCTGATTGTTGATTGGCTATCTTAAGAATAGAACAGAAAAGATATTCGATTTATTATCCTGGGAAAAGCCGAATGTTATTCTGGGAAAAGCCGAAGCGGAGACTCAAAAAACCAAGGAGCAGGAACAAGAGCAGAACAAAAAGAAGAGAAGGAGAAAAGAAGGTTGGTAATAAATAATACTCAGAACACATATTTTTTTGCATTCTTCCGGAAAACGCGGCGAGGCAGGGGTAGAGAAGGGATCAAAGTAAATGAGGAGGGGGCGGGTGTTTTTCTAAGAGAACTTCCAACGATTTCCACAGTGTGTACATGTCACAAATGTCTGTCATGACAGAGACCGTCAGCGAACTCCCCTCAAGCTCTAGATTGATTACTTACTGTCATAGGTTCGTCTGCGCTCCTGGTCTGTGCCTGTCTGTACCTACACTTTCTCTGTTTACATCTTGAACATTGAAAGGCATCTGTCTCAGCTTGTTGTTCTGCAGCTGATAGAGATTTAAAGAGGTTTTCTTCTTTGATTTTGTTGTCTGCCGCTTTTCGCTCCTCCGATGCCATATCCTGTCGACTCGGGTAAGCATCGACTCGGGTGAGAGAGAGGTCACTTACTTGACTCGACATACTCGTAAACTTTTCCACTGCCAAATCGCCACCCACAACCGTTTCCCTCAATCCTGGATTATTCTTATCCTTGAGATTGACGAATAAAGTTCGTATTTTTTGTTTATACTGTGTGCTTGTGTATTCACCGTTATCAATGTATACACATTTTTCGACGGAGCGTGCACGGGAAAGTACGAGTTCCACGGCTTTGGAAGGTGCATTAGGAGGGTTGTGTGTGTTAGTGAGGGGAAAAACGCACGAGCAGAAGAATCGCTGGAAAGCGCATCATATAACAACTCAATACACTTATCCCTGGTTGCATCGCCCGTACCACCCTTAATCCCGTCTGATTTTGCCGTACGCTGTGCGGTGTGTGCTGATCCTTGCCTTGCACCTGTTGATACACTCGTTAACGTAGGTGTTACTGGTGTACTCGATTTACGATCTATGGGACGATAAGAGTCAGCGGATGCATGAGTCAGGCTACACACCGAGTTTTCCATTCTGTTTGATGACAGCAGGAGGATTCTTTCCACCAGCAGCCAGCTTTTCCTTCTCAACGGACGATTTCCACTTTTTGACGATTTCCTTGGCGAGATTTGAAACATCGACTGACGGGTGCGAGCGCTGTTTCCCCACGGCCAAACCAGCTTTTGTTTCCTATACCTACATCAGCTACCAGACACACAGAAGCTAGAAAGCACGCACACGGAGTATAGACTCAGTCACGTTCTGGAGGTTCTTGAGTATGGCCAAGACCTCGAGAATTTCCTGTCATGGAAACCGGGGTAAAAAAAAAATCAAACTTGACGGGTTTGACATAGAGGGGCGTTAAAAATGCTCACCGCAGGCGTGGGTGCATTTTGGAGCTGTTTAACGAGTTTTCTCAGCTCAGTAGGATCTGTGGACATTGGATTACTACTGGGATTTCTCAAACTTTCTCTAACAAGATCTTGTGGTCAGGTCAAGGACAACGGCGCACGAGGACAGACCTGTTGCACACGCCAACATGTGCAAACAAGCATTTGGTTTCTTCCTCCCATGGCCGCCACTTTGCCTGCGCTCGAGCCACTACACAGACAGAGTGCAAAGCGCACATGGCGTGTATTTGCTGCAGATGTCGATGCCGGGCTCGACGTCGATGACACCAGGTATGTCTCCCTCAGCGCTGCCATAGACTGACAGTAATCACACCTCACCAGTGCACGTATCAAGCTGCGGGACGAATACTGGTCTTCGCGCCAGCTGCCCCCATCACTACTTGCTCAGCAACAGCAGCAGGGTCCGGTCGCACCCGCGCGCAAGCTCATCGAGCACCACCCATCCACAGCTGAGCAGGCCTCCACAAGCCTGTCTACACACCTCTCTCAGGCTCTTACACGTCACAAAACGACCCGCACACTCAAACCCACCTACCACCCTCAATGGAAGCTCATGCGTGTCATATCAGGCCATCTCGGCTGGGTGCGCAGTGTCGCTGTCGAACCCGGGAACACCTGGTTCGCTACCGGGGCTGGAGACAGAGTGGTCAAGATCTGGGACTTGGCCAGCGGCGAACTTAAGCTCAGCTTGACAGGACACATCAGCACCGTAAGGGGGCTTGCAGTGTCGAACAGACATCCGTATCTATTTTCGTGTGCCGAGGACAAGGTACCTCCTCCCATCAATCTGAATTTTCAATCGCTCACATAACTCACAGATGGTCAAATGTTGGGACCTGGAAGCTAATAAAGTTATCCGGCACTATCACGGCCACCTCTCTGGAGTCTACGCACTTGCTCTCCATCCAACTCTTGACATTCTAGTCACCTCCGGGCGAGATGCCTCTGCCCGTGTATGGGACATGCGCACCAAAGCGCAAATACATGTCTTGGCAGGCCACACAGCCACTGTAGCTGATGTCAAGTGTCAAGAGTCAGATCCCCAGGTCATTACCGGAAGCATGGACTCAACTATCCGTCTTTGGGATCTTGCAGCAGGCAAAACTTCGACCACACTCACACACCACAAAAAATCTGTTCGAGCTCTGACAATCCATCCCACCGAGTACTCTTTCGCTTCTGGCTCTGCAGGCGGCAACAACATTAAAAAATGGAAATGCCCAGAAGGGACCTTTGTATTCAATTTTAGTGGTCATAACGCTATTGTTAATACTATGAGTGTTAACTCTGAAGGCGTCATGTTTTCTGGAGGTATGTTTCATTTCATGTTCATGGTTGCCGCTTCAATGTACATGCACTCAGGCGACAATGGTTCGATCACCCTTTGGGATTGGAATTCGGGTCAACCTTTTCAGACGATGGAGGATATACCTCAGCCGGGTTCACTTGAAGCGGAAGCGGGCGTCTTTTGTTCTACGTTTGATCAGACTGGGACGAGATTAATTACAGGATGCGCAGATAAGACTATCAAGGTGAAGTGTTTCTCGTATATCTGGAGAGCGGGGTATGCTGACACATCGTCCTTTGGAAAAAGATTTATGCTGAACAGTCCGCTTGAGAGTTTGGGAGTCTAACCTAAGATTTCGGAGTTGGTAGGCTCAGAGCGTGGATGGTTGATGCAAGATGGGTTCGTGTACCTGGACCCCCTTGAGAATAATGATTCCACCACTCATGTGTCAAGGTTCGTGTTCATTGGACACTAGATTTTATTACGATTGAAGTGTTCCAAGAAGAGTCTTAACAAGTGAGGTGGAAAAATATATTGAAAAGATTCCATGGCTGAACTGATGATTATTTTTTGAGTAATCATAATCATAAATGTGCCCACTCCTCAAGTCTACATCAGAATCCTTGTCAATTCAAAATAGCACTTCTTATCCATAAATGTTGTCAGTAATAATGCACGATTCTATGCCTCAAATATTTTGCCGCCCTCCTTTCCAGACGTCTTGTAGTGTATGGAAATCACTCATTGGTTTTGACTGACACATGTTGCTAGGCTTCACTTTCCAACTCTTGCCGTAATCGCCTTTTATCGTGACTGAAGGAAATCCCGCATGGTGGATATTCAGTTCGGCTATTGAACTGGTGAAGTCCGATCTCTGATCTGTCAACTCTGATGAATGTGAGCGGCGTCACCCGTCGTTTGTCATATAATTTCGATCCATTCCACACTAAGTAAATAAACACTGTACCGTCAAGACATGGATAGGAGTTCAAGTCAGAGAGATATCTAACATGAAGTGAGTGTAGAGTTTACAGTGAAAGAGGCAGGTTTTCATCGATGAGAGATAGATAGCTGAAATGACAGCGGCTTTGTCATGATTGCTGCAATTGAATCAGATTTCTATTGTCCAAGAATCGCATTAAATCCCATATAATAGCGCTTCACTGAGCCCTGCATCATAGATAAGCGTCCCAACGCTTATGAGTGTGTTACTATGAAACCAGGATAAGTATCTCAAATACCCGAATGAGGGATGATTGCTGATCCCTAATATCCGACAATGTCTATAAATATACAAAAAGCTATTCAGGCCCTACTTGGAATCATATAAATCCACAGGGTGTCATGCATTTGAAAAGTGACTTTCGCCAGTACGATCTTCTGGCGGAGAGCGTCGTGTATCTAATCTTGGATTGATCATGGCTGAGAGGCTGCTGGAACTCGTGTGATGAAATTGAGGCAGCAGATTCGGAGATTCCAATCTCGAAATTGATCCATAGCTGAAGCCCTCAGATAGTTGAGGAACTACTCCCTCCGCAGTTATGGGTGGACTTGCACCCTCGTTCATCGTCACAGATGCCACGTTGACATCGATCATGGATTGATTTAGCCTGTTCTCTTGCAAGTTGACTGATGACTTGCTGAAGTTGACATCAGTGTCTGAGAGGTCGAGTGACAGATACGGCGGTGCAATAGGGAGATAAGTACGTGTCTCTCCGGCATTATCGTCCCCTTCTGGATGCCAGCTCTCTTGTGCGTGGGAGTTAATAGAGCCTAGGTAGGTGCCCCATTGACATGAACTTTGTGGATGATGTGAGTCCTGGGAAACCGTCTGCTCCCAATTATCCCAAGAACACTCAGCTATTGTAGCAATAGTGGTGTCCACGAGTGTTTTACATGGTCCGTGTGTGGTCACTAAAAGATGAGTGGAAGGACCGAACGTGTTGTAAGAGGCTGCCAATGGGTCGATCATATGGGCCGTTGCGCTGTGGCCAACGTTGAGCGGTGATGATAGGCTCGATGAAGGCTGAGCGTCGGGAAGGACACGGTTAGAAGAGAGCGTCTTCCCTCTCCGGGCAGGTTGAGAACCCATTGCATTGCGCTGCATCAGGCGAATTTTCCTCCCCTCCCTGGCCCTCGTCTGAGCCTTCCCGCCTGAGTTTGAGAGTGGATGATTATGATTGATGTATTCTTCTACATCTAGCGGTATGAGCGGCTGCGTAGGCACCCGATAGGAGCTTGTCTCTGGTCGTTCGTCCGTGAAGAAAGGTGTACGAGGTGGGTAGTTTGCGGAACCATATAGTTTCTTCTTTGTCAAACCATGAAGTTGTTGTAAATGACTAACGATATTGAGTGAGGTTGATGTCTCGGTGGACGATGCCCTGGTGGAGGTTGTCGAAGGGGAACGAGGTCTGGAAACTGGGACTTCAGACGTATATTCGGAAGAAGTACAGGGAACCACAGTTCCCGCTCCACGACGTGTTGGATGAGAACTCGAAGTATGAAACCGGACGGCCTGCGAGTCCAAAGTTAATGGGACAGAATTTTCCACAAGAATATTCATGAGAGGACGGCCTTTTGCCTTGTTTACGTACATCGTTCGTCGACGGACAATCTGGTCGCGCAAAGAACCCCATACACAAGCGCAGATCACCGACGATTAGTGAGGTAAATTGAGGCGGGACCTGGTAGTCGCGGCTTACCTTCTCTCACCAGTACATTCTTGCCTTCACTTGAAACACCTGATTGAGCCATGGATAAACGAATGGTCATTGCGCCCGCCGAGGAAACGGCGCCTGATCCAGGAACAGGTGTCGACGGTCTTCTTTCTTCAAGGTTTTGCATTTTCATCTGACAGCCACACGGACCAATATGAGTGGTGCCCGCGCAGGGGCATAGTGTTCCGCAAGGGGAATGACTATTGAGTGATCCTTACCGCAGTGTTAAAAAGCAGGATGAGTCCAGTCATGTCTTGATTTGGACGATAGACCAGATGGCATTGTATACCGGTCTGCCAAATAGCGGTTGCGTTAGGCCTTGATGACAGCGGCGGATGCAATGGAATCATGCTTAGTGTATGTATTACCTCCTTCAGTAAGTGTGCCTGTTTGTCCCACCAGGCCCATCCGCTCTGCGGGGTCCGTGTGCTCACGCCTGACGGTACTGGACTCGCAGCCACAATAATGAGCTGAAGTGTTGAGTGGCAGTCTCTGGTGCGAGCTGAGGACAGTATCTACAGAGAGGACATTTAGGCAGTTTACTTCGATGCAGGGTCAGCGTCGCCTACATCTATACTCTGTCCAATTATGGAACTCGTAATGATGCTGTCCGAAGTGGAAGAAAATTTGACACTTCCCAAAGCATCACTGAAATCGCTATAGTGTCGCGGGAGTAGCTCAGAACAGGGTGCAGAATCTACGGGTATACTTTCCAGAACAATTATCGTCATCTTCAGATCATAGTTACACAGCTGCATCACATGTCTCTGTTGTTCATCAACATACCGAAGCTGAAGGTCCCTTATTTGACGCCTTCAGCAGTACCTCCAATGGTACAAGGTGCTCATACCGAACTTGATTCCATATTTTTTCCATGGTCGGGGAATTTTCAATCAATACCATTATCACCACGCTGTGGGAGACCATCAGAGTTTTCCATTGTTGCTTCGTAGTAGATACAGGCATTAGCCTTGATGATCTATGCAAATAGTTGAATGATGTTTTGTGAGTATAGGAACGAGAGATTCTAGTCGAGGACTAGGCCCACTCGATGATAGTGACTTAATGCCCTAACGTACAAGAAGAGAGGATGTTAGTCAAAGAGACTAATGGTGTTAGAGAAGACTAGAAGCAAACGTCAAGAGTAAGACAGGTAAGAGTGTGACCGAAATTGAGGATCACTGCAAGACTTCGTCGGACTTTCTAACGGACAACCTGTGTTGGGCCATTTGACGCCATCAGCGGCATGTGTCAAGATCATATAGAACCGTACCTCATGAATCCAGCAGCGCGCAGAATTCGTCTTGTATTGCACACACACAGCTTACTTGAAACATTCCCATGTCAGAATTTCCACAGAGCTTAGAGAGATGTTGTCGCGTTCTGTATATCTCGAGGGATGGGTTGTGAAGTATTCTTATGTATTCACGCTTCACTGATTAAGCATGAGGTCCGCGGTACCCTTTCATTCTGCTGTTCCTAGGGAGCATGCTGATACCACATGTGAAACTGGGTTTTTATGCGTGACGACACACTCGGATATGGCAGTCGACCCTGAAGTATATCAATAATTCTGAGAGAAAATAAACTCAAAGATCACATCATAGATTTCCATGAGACTTTCCACCATGGACTATACAGTTTGATAGATGGAAAACTCCGTTAATGCCGCCTTCGGCTTTATCCGACAATTTGCACCGATTAGTGGAACAGATATTTATATCTACTATATCATGCACAACATCCATTCTCTTCCTGAATCTGAGTATACAAGTTTTAATATTGTCTGTGGGACAAGTTGCAAACGCTAGCTCTTGTGTCTCAGCAGCTGAAAGGACTTCAATCAACCAGAGTATCTGTTCTTACAGCTCATTTCTATTTCTCTAGACGACCTGGCTCCGCCTGAGACAGTAATGTTCCCTCCATTGCAGTATTGCTCAATACCTTGTACTAATATAAAGTGGTAGCCACTCTATCATTGGATTGGACTCGTTAATAGCTCTTCTTTCTCCAGTCTTTCTTTCTAAAAACTTGGCCCAATATCAACCGGAGTTCTGACATCAAGTTTGTGTGGACAGCTCATATTTGATGATCAAATCACCAAGGGTGATAACGGGGACTGAGCAGCAAAATGTGAAACTAAATGGGATAACGACATTATCCTTGGCATGACTCGAAAACCAGTACCATACAATTCAACGTTAGCGATGATCCATTGATTTTCAAGCGACTCTCGCCATGATTGAGTCAACCTGCTCCTTCCCACCTTCCTCCCAATCATCCCAGCAGTGCCCGAGCATGGCCGTGTGCCTCCCAACCCAATCTTTCCCTCTCGGATCTCCTTCCCTCACTTCCGTGCCTATACCGTATGCCTTTTTGTGTGGTGGCAAGACTCTATCCCACCTCAGAATCCCTTCAAACTTAAATCCCATCTTCTCCGCTAGCCTCCGTGAAGGTTTATTCAACTCATTCGCCTGCCAAAATACCCTCCTCAGTCCCAAGCCCCCTTTCTCTGGGAGATCAAGGGCATAATGCATCATAAGTCCGACAGCGTTCGACGTCACATGAGTACGTTGAAACGGCGGAAGAGTACAGATATACCCAATTTCTGTGGAAAGGTTGAATGCAGAAGAGTTGATGTAGGCCAAATGTCCGGCTACAGCGCCGTCTTCTCCCTCCAGACCGACAGTTGTAGATGCGGGTTTGGTCTTGTCTATGAGAAGAAAAAGCATCCACCCCGGTTCTTTCTGTACGAGGGGATAATAGAACGTAGAAAGAAATTCCTCTGTCGTGTCATATGGACCGACTGCGCCAAGATACTTGAAAACCTCTGGATAAGGTCTTGCAGCCTCGACAAATGCTTCCGTGTGTTTCGTGGTCGGCTTTCCCGTTAGTCAGTCGGATTTTCATACTGCTAAAGGTGTCCAAGGTCTACCTCAAACGGTATCAACTTTACTCGATCATTTTCGAGCTTTGAAGGAACAGAAAAGCAAAAATTGAAATCATAGCTCTCAGAGGCAGGTTGGGCAGCCATGACGAAGGGATGCGTGGAATACGAGCAAGATCCTTTTAGTATGCATCTGAATAAAACCCTGATCTTTGTTTATCAACTTCCATCGACCCGACGGAGCTCCGAATCCACCTAGATCATTGATTCTACGGATAGGAATATGTTATTTACAGATCGAAGGTCGGTGAGGGGTCCCAGGACACACAGTATGTCCTTCCACCGGAGGGCTCAGTAGACAAACCTCATGTGGAGAGAAAAAAGAACCCTATTCTCGAACATATAAACCGGCCAATGATGGGTTACATTTCAAATACCAAGCACTTTCGACTATCTAAGTCAGTTTGCTACGGGTTTCCTTGTTTCTCATATACAAATAGTTCTACTCAGTCCTTAGTTCATATTATGGAGAATTCTGCGCTACTGAAAAAAACCATGGCCTTTGTCCAGAAAGATGTGCTCTAGAGCACTGAGAAGTCAGCGTTTCCAGATGCATAAATCCGCTACCTCTTTCCACTTTCTCTTGTTTATCTTTAAGTCCATGGTCCTGCCTCAAAAGCCTTCACTAAACAAATAGCCCTTGCTTCCAGTACGCAAATCGAGCCTTCGTCAAGCTTGGTTTTCCGTTCCCGGTATTGTACATGGAGAACGCGGCACCTTTGAAGAAGAAGCCACTGCAGGATCATCTGTTGAGCGAGATGGATTCAATCAGATGAGAAGTTGTTCACCCACCCGGCTGGTGGAACAGATATCACAGATCCGTCAAACCTTGCTACTTCTTTCCACTGTCCAGTCGAGCCCTCTGAGTAGGAGAAGGCATACTCCATTGGCGTCGCTTCAACTCGTAACTTCACAGGGTCAGTTTCATTCGATAACTGTATGTACTCTATCTGCAATATGTCATTGTGTGGTCAGAATTTGCACTTGAGATGATCAACGTTACACTGACGTTCGTGACAGTTGCATTTTCTGTTGTCAAAGCCTACGGTCCGACTTGTTTATTGAGTGTCACAGTCCTCACCACAATAAACCTTCCGGTCTTCCCATCAGGTGGTCCACTCACGCCAACCTCGTTATGCAACATATCACCGTACAAAATCCCAATTCCAGCTTCTTCTAAGCTCGTTTTTGGCGATGGGAAATCAAGTTGCGTTTCAAAAGTTTCGTTATGCGAGGTCTGCTTTCGGAGGAACATAGCGGGTACATCTCGATCGCCAGGAGCATAGGCGTTTGGTCGTAATTCAAGAGCTCCACAAATGAGGCTGTGGAAGGGCGCGTAGGGCGTTCGGAGAGTATAGAAGGAGTGGTCAAGAGAATCTGAGGTGAAGTCATTGATATATATGTTATCAGGATTTTTTGGTACGGAAGAGGGTGAGGATATGTCCGTGTCGTCATCGTGAAGATACACATCTTCAGACAGCGGTTTCCCCTTGTTAAACACAGGCCAACCATCGACCCAATCTACGGGGAACAAGAAGGTCTCCCTCCCAAGTTGTTCTCTGCTCAACCTCAACTGATCGTCAAGCCTACCTTGTGGCCTGACACCGAGCGCAACACCCCACCATTTCCCATCAGCAGCTTGCACGATATCTGCATGTCCAGTGTTTTGGATACTCAAGTTTGTGTTTGCTCCATTGAACAAAATAGGATTGTTCGGGTTATTCTCCCAAGGACCAGAAGGGCCAACAGAGCTTCGTTGAATAGTGGCACGATGTGTGATCCCTGTTCCACCTTCAGCCATGAGGAGGTAGTATGTCGAGTTGATATGATAGATGTGAGGTCCCTCGGGCCGCGCAGCAGAGTCGTGTTGAAGGGTACCATTGAAGATGATCTGTGCGGGAGTGAGGGATGTTCCTGTCCTGAGGTCGATCTTGGATTGGTAGATACCTGGTGTAAATGCTAAGACTGAACGGGACTAGGAAGAGCTAGGGACGAACTATAAATTTTATCGTGGTTGTTGTTGATACCTGACCAAGTGAGGTAAGTCTATCAAGAAAAATCAAAATAGAGCAGAGTCGGAACAGAAAATGAAAAGGTTTTACATCGCCATTGGTGTCCCAGAATATGTCACTGTCGTAACCAAGACTATCTAGACAAGGTAGATCAATAGAAGGGCACTAGAATTCAATCCAAAGGCTTGCCGAAGTATATGGGGTCACTCCACTCATTCGAAAAAATGTCGTTAGTCTTGACGTAGAAAGATCGAGGAAACAGCCTGAGTTCAGCTGCAAGATAGTGAATCTCATGGATCACTCCAGCTCGAATGGGGTGAACGTACACGTATAAACGAAACGAGTTGTCGATACCAGATAAAATATCCCATCATGATATCTCAGCGATGGTGCCCATACGCCTGCACGAACATTTAACCTGATCTTAGTGAAATTGCTGGAGGGAAACGCACCAGCATCTGAGGGTGTGCCGAATAGTGGAAGCTGGGACTGCCTATTCAATCCATGTCCAATCAGCGTCCAGTTCAACAAATTCTTGCTATGATAGATCGGGTGACCGGGGAAATATTCGAATGTTGACGTCGCAATAAAGTAGTCGGATCCGACGCGTAGAATACTAGGGTCTGGGTTCCATCCAGGTAAAATAGGGTTCTTGGGAGTTGCGGACACCAGCAGAGCAAAAAGGAATGTAACTAAGAAATTCATGCAGCCCCTGGAGAGTACTTGTCCGAATATCGTTTATATACATTTTTCGACACGAGGGGAGGTTTGGAAGTCAGTTGGTGACTTATCGGGCCGCTGTCCGGGTTGGAGCATCCGCCTCAGGAACAGTGATTTATGCCTACTTTGTCATGACCGTTGAAGTGACCACTTTTGAAGATTGCTCCTCGCTTTGTATCTCCATATAAGACATAGTGGACATATGACAAGATACCTTCCTTTGATGAATACACTACTTGATTGAGTTTGAGTCTGTATCAGCTCAAGCGCATCGTCAGTTATGTTGATCACATTAGACCAACACCCCACTTTGAAGACCTTAGGGACAAATGGGAAGTATTCGGATGCCTAATACAGTGTCACACAGGCCATGGCTATCTAGGTGACTTCTATATGAAGGTTGACACAACAATAAACCCAGCATGCCCTTGTGGTGACTCACATCCTACGTGATTGCCGCCTCTACAGAGACCACCGATACATCCTAGAGGAGATCTCACCCTTCATATACCTCCCTCACATCCTTGGTACCTGTGAAGGAATCCAAGCCCTTGCAGAGTTCTTGCCCAAATCCAATGCATTCACCAGGTCGGGAACAGGCCCACCCACCCAACACAAACCCACCATCAACAATAGACTGCCAGAGGACCACTTCAATGAGGAACTCGAGGACGGCTACCCAATGGCAACACACAACTCAACATAATGAACACATACTTCATTTCTTTACTCTCCTCTCATAACATCACCTTCGAACACACTACAATCCTGCCCTTCCACTAGTTAACTTCGCCCACACTATACTCCTTCTTCCCATAGATATGCCCCAGACATTAAGCTCTTCGCAACCCTCCGCGTCTTAGTACTAGTTTGCTTGTTGCGGAATAGAAATACTGAATCCGGAAAAAAAAAGTTGGTCACATGTCGAGGTGATGCATTGAGTCAGAATGCGTGTAGTTCATTGGGCTCCAGGTTATAGAAGTACTGCAGAATAGGACATACCAGAATCCTGGTAATTCTCTTTCTAGTCGCGAATAATTGTACAGACTTTACATTATCTTCTTGAGTAGGATCCTCGAGCATCTTATCTAGACATAGGGGACATGGTCTTGTCTGCTTGTCACTTTACACACAAATGTGA
>Ga0153934_1000094_pt1 | contig 22449 bp, 35 predicted proteins | sample TSNJ018MetaG_FD_104708 | JGI IMG/M metagenome (GOLD analysis project Ga0153934, IMG submission 104708) | Attine ant fungus gardens microbial communities from New Jersey, USA - TSNJ018 MetaG | ecosystem: Host-associated > Fungi > Mycelium > Unclassified | place: USA: New Jersey, Wharton State...
AGAAGACTTCAAAGCTGAGAAATTGTGCTTATTATATGCCGACATCCTGGGACAGCTGTACTCTCGAGTTCATGTGATGATTCAGCTACCTTCGAGAAGCTGTGGCATGGGGTACAAGAGAAGAAGTATATAAGTCACTACACCTCATATCCTGCCTGAGAATTTGCAAAAATGCTCGCTCCACTGGTGGCTTTGCTGTTCAGTGCATTACAGGCGTCCTCAATAGCTCCGAAAGGTCCATGGGACAAATTCAACTTTGCACCAAAAGACAGGACCAGTCGGCCAGCTAGCATTCACTCTACACAAGGAAACGTTCAGAATGCCCAAGCTCTCATTGGATCCGGGACAGCGACATTAACTGGCAACGGTAGTTTTGTCGTCGTCGACTTTGGTCAAGAGGTAACGTAGCATTATGGAGTAAAAGATCGTTTGATTAACAATGATGGCAGGTTGGAGGACAGGCTTTCCTACACGTCGATGATTCAACTGCAGATTCCAGACTCTCCCTTTCATTTACCGAATCTACACAATTTATTAGTCCCAGCAATTCGGACGACTCTTGTCGCAGCTCCTCCTCAATGAATGGAGATGGGGTACAGTCTCTCCCAGGACCCCTTTCACAGGGACAATTTCAGCAGACCATCGGCGAACAGCGTGGCGGTTTCCGATTTCTGACAATCGTCAGTAATTCCGAGGCTCCTGTCAGCATCTCGAATGTTGGTGTACATAACACGTTCATGCCGCATTGGGATGACTTGACAGCCTATGCGGGTTACTTCTTTACACGAGACCCCAATTTTCACGATCCCGACTTTTTGACGAAATTGTGGTATGCCGGGGCGTATACAGTTCAGACGAATACGATTGATGTGCATCAAGCTCGACAGCAACCTTGTCCGCGTCCAAACGGTAAGAACCTTCCTTCCATGCATTGTATCAGAGTTGATGCAGGGACTTTCAGGGTGGGCTAATAATGCTACTGGAGGTCCAGTCGAAGGACCTGTCTTGGTCGACGGCGCGAAGCGTGACCGGTGAGTTATTCTGACATGCTTGATCGCAAAACTGTTGACAAAGCACCTATAGAAATATCTGGCCAGGTTAGTTGTTCAGTATGAAGTTGGAACTTCTCATAAACCTACATAGGTGATATGGGAATTTCGAGCCACACAGAACTAGTTGCTCTTAACGATATCCTGTCGAGTAAAAATGCACTCCTCGTGATGTTCTCGACGCAAGACCCTGCGACCGGAGCTCTCCAATATTCCGGACCTCCAATTAATGCCAGAGGTAGTGACACCTACATTTCTTGGTCTCTGATCGGAGCGCATAATGTTTGGCTGTACACTGGAGATCTGGAATTTGTTCAAACAGTTTGGACAAACTACACCAAAGCCCTAGCTTTTTTGGAAGCCCAGGTTGATGAGACAGGGTTGATGAACGTTCCACAATCATTTTCCAATGACTGGGGAAGGGACGGGGGACAAGGCCACAACATCGCAGCGAATGTCCTGCTTTACAGAGTGAGCAACTGTAAAACCTCTGGGTTGGCTGGTGATAACTTTTTGACAGTCTCTGATTGTAGCGTCCGAGCTTGCAAACCATGTGGGAGATGAAGATATGTCTGCTACCTATTCAGCCAATGCAGTGTTGTTGAAGAAGGCGATCAACGATGTACTGTGGGACGATGAAGTCGGGATGTATCGTGACAACGAGCTCAGTTCACTGCACCCGCAGGATGGGAACTCAATGGCTATTTTGTTTAATATTACCCAATCACAGGAGCAGAATAAGGCAGTCAGTAAGGGCTTGACGCAGTTCTGGACAGATATTGGACCCTTAAGCCCTGAGCTAAACGACACGATCATTCCTTTCGTGGGCGGATTTGAAGTAGTTTACTAATATCTTCACCCGATGGTAATGATTGACTTTCACTAGGTTCAAGCCCATTTCATCGCAGGAGAAGGCGAGCGCGCGATTGATCTACTTCACAGAGGTGAGCTGGGTCAACGCTACCAAAGTCAAGTTACTGACCAGTCGGCGTGCCTCAATTAGAGGTGAGAACTTCGTAATGCACATACAAAAACTTATGTTCGTAAAAGTGGGGATATATGTTATACACCAACTTATCTGTTCAATCGACTCTTTTGGAGGGTTTCACGGCTAACGGCTCGCTTGGGTGAGCTTGCCTGGATATCAGCCACTTCTTGTGACTAGATGCTGAATACAGAATTTCAGGTATCGCTCTGCTGCAGGCTACAACTTTGATCACTCGTACACCAGTCACAGTCATGGGTGGTCCACAGGTCCGACGCCGGCTTTGACGTTCCACGTCTTGGGGATCGGTATCACGTCACCTCAAGGACAAACGTGGACAATAGCACCTGTTTTGAGTGGGCTAGAATCTGCAGAAGGGGGTCTGGAAACTGGGCTCGGTTGGTTTGGGGTAAAATGGAACATCGAGAGGAATATTTTGACGCTTGAAATTTCGACGCCGAGAGCAACATCAGGAACTGTGACATTGCCAGGTACCGGGGGGATAACAGTCAATGACAGATTGGAGTCTGGTGGAACCATAGAATTGAGAGGAGGAAACCATGTTCTAACGAGACGCCTGTTTTAAGACTTAATGATTTGTATGCCACGTGATGTGACTAAGGTATTTACCCTGCACCTGCTCCTTTCTTTCCAATGGTTTGTCGGATTGCTTCCGTCACTCTAGTTTGTCTACTCTTTCTGTCGGGTTTGATCCTTGCAGATGGACAAAAACCTTTTGACTGTCTCGTTACTGCATCCGGCGCGGAATTTGATTTGACTAGACTTGCGCACGAGTATGATCTCAATCGAACAAGAGAAATGCCTCCGACGACGATGATTGATCAGCTCAGGTTCAATCTCTGCGCTGACCTCAAACATGTGGAGGGCGTAGAAGACTGGGACCAGGTCAGCATCCTCAATCACCTCGAACCCACGCCTATTGTTCATACCACGTCCAGTGCATAAAAGGCACTCGTGCTTGTCTTACTACGATGAACCGGAAGCCAGGAGAATCTGATCGAATAATTTCGGTAGTCACTCTCGTTGAGTCGCTGTCGACCTATAAAGTAACAGCAAGTCTATCGGGTAGGTTTCTCACATTCCGATCCTCGTCTAGTGCGTATGTGCTGAAAAACCTTTCCCATCGTAGACCCCAAGTCCCTGGGCATTGTATTTGAAGGCCCGAGATATCCGGATCCAGCTGATTCGACATTAGCTACCCAGAAGCTCAATCTCACAATTTACTGCGATCCGAGTTCTACCTCTGGTCCAAAATTCCTCTCTTATGATGACTTGATGTTGAATCTTGAATGGACCTCTCCTGGTGGTTGCCCGAAGACCACCGATTCTGAACCTCCGAAGGATGACGAGGGAAATAAAGGCGGCAATGACAGTGGTTCTGAGGAAGAGAGCGTCGGCAGTGGGCTTGGATGGTTCTTCCTTGTGTAAGCACGACATGCTCTGGAAGGAAAACCATCCATTGATTTCACGTCTTTGGACAACAGGATACTGCTGATTTTTGTCGCTTATTTTGGTTTGGGAGCCTATTACAACTATTCAACGTATGGTGCGAGAGGCATTGACCTAATTCCGTGAGTGGTTTGCATCCTGTTCGACACTTCTCTGAACTTCTTCTCAGGCACCGAGACTTTTGGCAAGAAATGCCGTACATGCTCAAGGATGTCATTTCCCACTTATGTTCCTCCACGCATCCACGACGGTCCTCGAGAGGTGGTTATGTTGCCGTATGAGCATGATGCATGGATGCATTCTCTTTCAGTACTTTCAGCATGATGAGTACTTGTTTAATGAAGCGACGCATATGGGATACCTCGAGAACTTCTCGCCTGCCTATGCTCAGGCTTTTCTTGTTTAGACTTTACGATAATTTGTAGGTAATAATATAATACTTTGCACTCTGTCGAGCTACACCTGGGACAGGGGATCCTCGGTGCCGCGATATGTTTTGCATAATCCAGCGTTTGAGAGAATGCATTCTACTTCAGAAAGGTACTATGTCCTAGTATATCAATCAAAGGGTCACATTTTACAGATCTCGTTTCTCTCTGTGCTATTGATCAGCTCTTGATTTATAGTACCCATACCCTTCAATAGCTCTTTACATATAGACTTTGAGGAGCTATCATGAATAAAAATCCAGCTCACATCTTGTGTATATATATTTGTCTCCTTTCCAAAATAGACTACGTAGAATGATTGTAACTTTTGCCTCCCTTCCCTTGTTGCAGGGCCGCACAGATAGCGATGTATGATTCTGACGAGTCTGATTTTACTTTTGCTGCGGATGGGTCCCGCTTGTTTTCTGAATCATCGCTGATGGCGTCTGAGTCTGCTTCTTCGCACATTGAATCTACACACCAAGATCTATCACTCCCGGATCTCAGTGCTAAAGCTCACGAGGAGAAGTTACAGAATGACATTTTCATACTCAAAAAGCTCAATGCTGTCTTCTCCACATTCAATGAAGCACTGGATGCAACAGGTAGCATCAATGGTGTATGGATTTTCATCAGCTCATAGCAAGGTGTCTAGGCTCATCCCATGATAGAAAATAGTTAAACAGCTGGCCGAGACAGATGCCCTACTCAATAAATATGTCAAAATTCTTCATAAATCTGAAGGCGTTTCTCGCTTGCTTTTTGATGAGGATTGGCAGGGAGCCGAAGCAGTGAGCCTTGACGCTACGTGGTTCTTCCCTCTTTTTCTTACGATGGGTTGGATAGGATGAAGATCAGCTTGAGCGAGAACAAGCAGAGGCTATTGCGCATGCACGGCGTGAGGAAGAGGAGCGGAAATTAGCCTTGCAGCGGGAAAGGGAAAGAGTAGAACGAGAAGAACGTGAACAGAGAGAGAGAGAAGACAAAGAGCGGCAGAAGCAGGAACAGGAAAAACGGGAGAGAGATTCTGCCCGTGGAGGCTCGAGAGGGATATCACGAAGAGGGATGGCAACTCGTGGGACAACGAGAGCGACATCAGCAATTCGTCCAGGTAATTTGTCTTTCCGATTACCACTCAGCTAACTCACATACACCTGATATAGGTGCCACAAGACCAGGTTCTGTGAGTGGCTTACCACTGCGCAGGCCTACAGGAAGAAGAGGAACTCCTCCAGGACGGGGAATAGGAAAGACATAGCTGACGCGACTCGTGACGGTGCTCATGTCACACGTCATATTTTCTTGATCGCTCATAACTGAAAGATTTCATGTACTCTAGCAGACTGTAGCTTCCACATATTTCTCCACAGAATGTCTAGGAAACGCACTAGAGATACAAAAGCTTTGGACCATTCTGCTTCTGAAAATCCTGACTTCTACGATGACGCTGATGACATCTCTTTCGCTCTAACGGGCAAGAAACGCAAATTATCCAAACAGCCAGAAAATTTGGCAGACGATGACTCAGAAGATTTTTCGCGTTTCATAGAAGAATCTATAGCCAAGCGCGACGTCAAAGAAGGTACTCAGGTAGTAAAAGGCATTAAGGGAAAGCAAAAATTCGCAAAAGGAGAAGTCGGTGGAGGTAGTTTCCAGAGCATGGGTACGGCCAGATGATATTTGCAAACTACACTCAGTTGACATAGTGGTGTCCACAGGTCTCCATCCATCGCTTCTGAGATCATTGACTCTACAGGGATACCGAGTATTGACACCAATCCAACGACTCACCATACCAGCATTGCTCACTAATCCTCCACGAGATCTCGTTGGAATGGCTCGTACAGGTTCTGGTAAATCACTTGCCTATATGATTCCCCTAGTTCAACGTCTTAGTGGACGTCACTCAACCGCTTTTGGTGCACGGGCCCTCATTCTCCTACCCACTCGTGAACTGGCTTTACAGATCCTCAAGGTTGGGAAGGAAATGTCAAGAGGGTGGAACTCAGGTCATGGGGATCACGCAGGCGATAAAAAGGGAGAAAATTCGAAAGGCCAGAATCTAAGATGGGGCTTAATTGTTGGTGGTGAGGGCATGGATGAGCAGTTTGAGATGATCACGAATAACCCGGATGTGTGAGCACTCTCAGCCTCCTTCTTGTGCAGATCTCATAGTTGTCCTGCAGCATTATTGCAACACCGGGGAGACTCCTGCATCTCATCGTTGAAATGAACTTGGATATGAAATGTGTCCAATACGTTGTTTTCGATGAAGCCGACCGACTCTTCGAGATGGGTTTTGAGACCGCCCTCACAGAGATCATACACCGACTCCCTACATCTCGTCAAACCCTTCTTTTTTCTGCAACACTTCCTAAATCTCTCGTGGAATTTGCAAAAGCCGGCCTTGAGAATCCTAAACTGGTGCGGCTGGATGCAGAGAGTAGGATAAGCTCTGATCTCAAAATGGCGTTTTTTTCTATTAAACAAGCTGAGAAGGATGCTTGTCTTTTAGGTCTACTAAGAGACGTTATTCAAGTTCCTTTGGCCAAGAAAAACGCAACAGAGGAGCGCGAATCAAAGGACAAAAAACAGAAAGGAAAGGAAAAGTATTCTGAGCAGACCATTGCTCCTCACCAAACTCTCATTTTTACTGCCACGAAACATCATGTCGAGTATCTGACCAGTCTTTTGTCGACCACAGGATACTCTGTCTCACACATCTATGGCTCCCTCGACCAACAGGCACGAACATACCAAATGGACAAGTTCCGGAAGGGTGTAACTAGTGTGCTTGTTGTGACAGATGTCGCTGCTCGCGGGATCGACATTCCAATTCTCGAGAACGTCATCAATTATGACTTTCCGCATGGCGCTCGTGTCTTCGTACATCGCGTTGGACGAACGGCTCGCGCCGGACGTCAAGGCTGGGCGTGGTCATTCGTCACGCATGCTGAACTTCCCTACCTCTGTGACCTCCAACTATTCCTTGCAAGGCCTCTAACAAGCACTATCACAGACGACAGTGACCAAACTTTTACACAAAACCTTGTGCTAGGTACCTTCGAGCGCGAGAAGATTGACGAGGATATGGAGTACCTTAGGTCTCTAGATAACGTAAATCATTCACTTCCAACTCTCCGTGATGTGATGAAACGCGGTCATATCATGTATGAACGCAGTAAAGGGAAAGCGAGCCTACAAAGCTATAAACGTGCAAAGGAAATGACAAAAGATCCTAACTGGCAGCTCGCGGGCTCTGATACTGGCATGCACCCTGTATTACTGCGTGGGTCGAATGCTGCCGAAAAGAGGAAGTTGGAGGATGCGAAGAAAGTTTTGTTGAAGGCTGTTAATGCTTTTACGCCATCAGAGACAGTGCTTGAAGTTGGAAATAAGACTGGCTCGGCGAATGTTGCCCTGATGAAACAAAGAAGGGAAGCATTGCAGAAGTCAGCTACGAGGGCGATTAATCCTAATTATTCTGTCCGTGATGAGGACGAAGACGAGAAAACGGGAACGGTAAACGAGTTGGAGATGGCCGACGAAGAGGATATCGCGGTAAGAAAGGTAATTTTGACAAAGTCTTCCCCTGAAACTTTCCTTCAGGCCGTTTTCAACATCCAAAAGAGGAAGAATTTCCGCGATGAAGAATTTTACATGTCACATTTTCAAAAGGACGCTTCAACAGAAAAAGGGTAAAACATCCCTTGTCATCACTAGAGTGCTTGGACACTCATGGTGCCGCAGATATTCTTTACAGGACGGGGCATCGTCGTTTTCGCAGCAAGCACGAGGTGTGGCCTTTGACCTTGCAGGGGATGAGACTGTCCAGGAGAAAAAGGCACGTCAATCCAATTGGGACAAGAAGAAAAAGAAATTTGTCAAGGGTGATGGAATTGGTGCTGATAACGTGAAGCTGATCAAGACGGAGAACGGTGTCCGGTTACCGGCGAGCTACCGTAGTGGTCGTTTCGAGGAGTGGAAGGCTAAAAGCAGGATAAGCCTCCCCAGAACTGGCGAAATTGAGCCTGACAGACCCAGGCTACAAAATAGAGGGCAAAATGGTCGTAAGTTCCGACACAACAAAGTTAGTGCACCGAAACAGCTAGACAAGCTCGGGAAGAACTATGAGAGAAAAGTACGACAACTCAAAAAGAAACACGAAGGAGATAGCAAAGATGCTGCCAGGCCCTCGACTACGAGCCCAAAGAAAGGAAGGAATCAAAGGAAACCGAGTCGCTATGGTGGCAAGTCTCTCAACAAGGTCAAGTCAGAGCTCAAGACCTCTGATCAGATAAGGAGGCAGAGGAAGGTCATGGAAAGGAGGAAAGCTAGAAATGCCCGCCCTACTAAGAAATACAAAAGGTGATTGTTTGAGGAGGAAAAGTGGTATTAGTCAAGAGCCAACGTAATCCCATTCATGAAGGCGAATACTCCCATTTTGCCCCACTCCCAGTTACTACCCTGATATCTTTATTGCCTTCTAACAAGTCGACTCCGACGCTTCGCAATGCATTCACACACCACTCAGGATAACCTACATTACCAAAGTACTCCGCAAAGAATCTGCGCAAATAATTGGGGAAGGTGCCTGCCATGATAGCTGTCCTTGCCATACCCATAATTTGTGCTTGGAAAGTAATATTGTGCAGGGTTACTGCTGTGTGATTGTGAACATGTTGAAGAATTTTCAGTGATTGAAGGCATGCTCAGACATACCGTGGGCGGCTGAAGTTTCGTGCGTTATGGTATGGTGCAAAATTGCACGGGATGTCTTTCCTGAACATGTTGGGCAAGGACAAGTTTCATCAATTGGACTGAAATCTCTGGCATGCTTGCTCAGCTCTGATGAAGACAAGAGTATTAGTGATTGAAATGCTAAGGACGAGTTGAGATGTTTCACTGAGGTTGAGTGGGCCTTGATGTGTTAATGCCACACCAAAACGTGCTGTTCGTGTCGGAAAGACACAATCGGCCTTTTGATTGAAAATTAGCAAGGAGATCAAATACAAGAGTTCTAGCTTACCATGTCGACTCCAAGGGCCACACAGACAAGTAGATCTATGACGTGCAGATTCTGAATAGGATTTGAGCCTTGGGCGGAATTTTAGACGAACCCTCTGCAAAGCCAATTCCCATTGAGTACCGTGGTCCTGAAGTTGAGTATGTTATTTGAGTCACGAAAATCGTGGACGAGAAACATACTATCTTCAGGCAATTTGTCCGTACACTGTTTGATGCTGCACGAGGATCAGTTCGTAAACAATTGGGTTTACCATATTAACTCTTAACCTACACTCTCCAAAAAGTATCTGGCCATAATCATTAGCAAATGTCTAGGTATGGATGATGAGGGGCCACCTTTCTCTTCCCCCCCGCTGAGACCTCCTATGGCATAGCCAGCAACGTTGTTTTTTCGTTCTATCATTGCGTCAAGACAGCGATCCCTCAATCTCGGATCAAGACCTCCTTGTACAATTGCGAAGAGATTCTGGCTTTCTGTCTTCCCAGAATCGTTATGGAAGGCTATACAACGGTCGAGCCACCGGACAGATCTTTCCATCGCCTCTTCAACACGAGGCCCAATAGTCAAGCTCGAAACTAGAAAACTGGCTGGGCTTTTGGACGAGCACAAGACTGGTATAGACTGACCTACATCGTCAAGCTGCATGATTATATCTGCGCCAATAACATGTTGTATTGATATACTTTCTTCTGGCTTTGGGAGATTGGATGAGTACCTTAGGTTCGAGATCCGTTCACTGGACGTACGGTGAGCATCGTCGGTTCTCCGGTGAATGGACTAGCGAAGAGAGCACCCTCTTCCGTGATAGTAGTGAATTTACTCAGCGAAACGAGTTGGAAACCACCGCTATCCTGTGAAGTAACATTTCGAACGATTCTATATAAAAGAGAAAAATCGTACCGTCAAGAGATTTCGCTCCCATCCTTGGAACTTGTGGGCTCCACCAGCTTTATTTAATACTTCCAACCCAGGCCTAAGATTCAGATGGTAGGTGTTGTTCAGAATCAAAGTGACTCCAAGTGATTCGACCTGTTCGGGTGTCAATCCCTTGATCGCTGCCTGGGTGGCCACTGGCATAAATGTCGGTAGCATTGTCACGCCGTCTAAGTACGACAGAGCTTGGTGGGTCCCGGAAGGCACTTGAGGAAGATTCACAGCTCACGAGCGAGTTTCATGCGTGAGACACGCGCCTTGGTCGTTGGGCAATTAGCGATGACCTCAAACTGCATTGGTATCCTTAATTGACGAAGAGCCAGGTTGAGTACAAAATTTCCGGGGTAATAATAAATCAGTGTGAGCCGAATATGGTAGTTGCTGATGGTTTTGCCCAGAATAGGTCGATCAAAATACACTGACCCTGTAGTACAGCTCACAAAATAGGCAAACAAGTCATGCGAAGTGCAAATATGCGTTGCTTTCTCGATTGAAAAGTGGTATCTTTCCCAGCACGTTTAGTTTTATACTGAGATTCATTGTTGAATTGGATCAGAGCGTCACACAGAGTGACAGGACACGTCGCGTATTATTTTATATTATATTATCACTTGTCCACGCTATCTCATTACGGCTGCACACCAACCTGCGAGATCTTGGCTTTATAGCTCAGAGTCATGCGAACGCCAGCTCTAATTGCCGTTCTTGCTTCCACGCTACCCCTTGCTTCTGCCTTCTACCTGCCCGGTGCCGCTCCTACTAATTACCGTACAGGAGAGCGAGTCGAAGTTCTTGTGAACGCATTGACGCCTATGCTCACCGGGAAAGACGATCTGAAGCTTGTCAGTATGGATGCTAATTGTATATTATAATGTTATGGCAGGACACTAACCGTCTACTATAGAAATCTCTCATTAACTGTATGTACCTTTGAGTCTGTGGCTGCCGACTAATACAAAATCAGATGATTATTACAATCCTAAATTCCATTTTTGCCAACCCAAGGATGGACCTAAAGCTCAGCCAGAGTCCCTAGGATCAATATTATTTGGTGACCGCCTCTTTAACTCGCCGTATGAAGTATGCCGCGAAATCTCTCACATACACGCAATTTAATTCATTTCTTAAAAGATTGAAATATTGAAGGATAATCATACATGCAAGATTCTTTGCACTCAGGATGTCACTCCTGACGAGGCCAAGTTCATCAATGACAGAATTAGGGAAGATTATGCGCTCAATTGGCTCGTTGACGGTCTCCCAGCTGCTGAGATGAAGGTCGACCGAAACGAAGACATCTTTTTTGACATGGGCTTCAATCTGGGAAACAACGAGAATCAATTCAGCGATCAGCCTGCATTAAATAACCACTATGACATTGTGTTCAGGTGTGACCAAGTACCTCACCCGTCCGCTTAAATGAATAACGTGGTCTAGATACCATATGCCTACACCAGATACCTACCGCATCGTCGGTGTTCTGGTATGGCCCTCTAGGCAAGTCATTCTGCTGACAATATTCTTCAGTGAGAGCTCTAAAACATCTCTAGCATTGACGGTTCCCCAGCAGACGAACCAAATTGCGACTCCGAGAATGCTGGGTCCCTAATTCTAAATGAAGAAAATGATCAGAGGGTCCGGTATACCTATAGGGTCACCTGGGACGTGCGTTATCTAGTTCTCTTGTTTTCACCTGTAGCTGACCGGTGAATCTCAGCAATCTGACACTCCATGGGTATGTGGGTACGTACAGCCTTCGACGTTTTGATTTCACGATTCGTTGTCGCAGGCAACAAGATGGGATAACTACCTGCACATCTTCGACCCCCGAATCCATTGGTTCAGTCTGATCAATTCTATAGTCATTGTCGTTTTCCTATGTGTTATGGTCGGGATGATTCTTCTCCGAACCGTATCGCGTGACGTATGTTTCTCTTGCCTTTGCTCTATTGTAATTAATCTATCTCCTCTAGATTTCGCGGTATAATTCAATTGATGCTAGCGTATGAATACGTCCTGTCCATCGACTTTCCAATACACTCAACACCCATAATAGGAGGATGTACAAGAAGATTGGGGTTGGAAGCTTGTCCACGGAGAAGTCTTTCGCACTCCAGCTAAGCCGATGGTGTTATCCATCATGGTCGGCAATGGTTCTCAGCTTATTGCCATGGTTGGAACCACACTTGGCGAGTACTGAGCCATACTCTCTATCTAAGAGTTTAATTAATGAATGTACAGTCTTTGCTCTTTTGGGATTCCTTTCACCTTCTAACCGTGGCTCCCTTGCCACTGTCATGATAGTTTGCTGGTCATTCTTCGGATGGTTGGTCACCTATATTTGAAATCTGATACAAGGCTGATGAACACAACGCAAAGTATTGGGGGTTACTGCTCGAGCCGAACGTATGCTTCACTTGGAGGGACAAACAAAAAGAAGAATGCATTTCTTACAGCCACAGTGTTCCCGACGTAAGCTTGGCAGCGTGATACGCGCATTCCTGGAGTCAGATACCCATAATATTGACTTGCTCCTCTGATTACAGTGGCATTTTCGCCATTATCTTCGTTCTCAACCTCTTCCTTGTCACCGCTGGCTCGTCTGGAGCTGTTCCTTCCGGTGAGCTCCGGCATCATTTTGCCCAATGGAATCTGACCCCAACTATCCCAAGGAACTATGCTCCTGATAATCCTTCTGTGGTTCGGTATCTCTGCCCCTCTTTCTGCCATTGGTGCCTATTTTGGTTCCAAGCACGGTGTACGTGTCTGTCAATCGGCATTATAGCATCAAGATCATACTGACCATTAATATTCAGTCATTCATTCATCCTGTCCGTGTCAATCCTATCCCACGCCAAATTCCACCAAGTCCAAAATACCTCAGACCCTGGGTGCGTATTTCGATTCTATACGGTACGGCCTCCCGATATGTGCACTTTCTAACGACCAAACAGGTGGCGGCTATCTTGAGTGGCATCCTACCGTTTGGTGCGTTTTTACCACCGACTTCATGATACTCCTGACTTGGCTCCTGATATTGGGATCGGAAGGCGCCGCATTTGTAGAATTGTATTTTGTTCTTTCGAGCCTTTTTGCATCAAGAGCGTACTATGCATTTGGATTCCTCGCCCTCACAGCTGGCATTGTCTCACTTACGACAGCCACTGTGACAATTTTGTTCACATATTTCTGCCTTTGTGCTGAAGAGTATAGGTATGCTTATACCCTCACCGTCTCTGCAGGTATCTTCACCGCTCAACTTAACTCAATCATAGATGGCAATGGCGTGCATTCTTTACTGGCGGAGGCAGTGCATTTTGGTTACTTGCCTACGGCCTTTTCTACTGGGCATCTCGTATGTCATTAGGTTCCTTTTCGAGTGTGCTACTCTATCTCGGCTATCTCTGCCTCCTTGTTTTGATGGATTTCCTTGTGACTGGGACGATCGGTTTCCTCGCATCATATTGGGCTGTGCGCAGACTATACAGTTCAATCCGTATCGATTAACAGAGCATGATAGCAATGTACTAGAATAGATTGAGTAGCCCGAGGAACATGTTCCACATCACTTGAAGTCTTGACTGTTGGGAAGCTTCTAGTTGGCTACTATTACTAATAATTTTCCTTTCCCTGCTCGGAGGATGGCTATACGCTTGTCGATAAGGTCTGGCACTGGAACAGTATACTGTGCTTCCGTGACCACCTGATTGTTGAGATAAAGTCCACGAGATGCGACGAGATTTTTTGCAGCCGCTGGAAACGGAAGTGAGAACCAAGCTGAGATCCAGGATCGAGGGTAGACGCACAATTAGAAGCAATCAGACCATACTTTGCGGCAAGCTTGGTCACTGGGGTTTCTTGAATTTCTTGGAGATCCAACATCACAAGGCGAGGATCTCCATCCAGAGCAGATTTTACATTTTCAGCTCGAAGTCCCTCATAGTCAGATCCAAAGAACATTTGAGTCAAAGTTTCTGCACGAACAAGACCGTCCCCTTATGATTGACGGAGACAAAAATTTGGGGGGTCATTGTGATGATCGATCCCTGGAGCATCAGAGATGACATACGTTGATGAACAAGCTCAGTAACCTCTGAGGCTAACCGCCTCTGAGCAATGCGCTTTTCAGGAGAAACCTGGGATGTCACCAGTCAACCACTCCATTTCGACGCCTGTGCTTTGCGTGTACCTGATGGTTCTGGATGATAGCAGTGATGGCAGCTCTTGGGAGAAGAGTGAATAATTTGAGGTATTTTTCGACGTCGTCATCAGTAATCTTCAAGAAGTACTGATACAAGGTGACATCAATCATGAGGTATGTTCTTTGTCCAAGAACGTACCTGATAGAAATCAAAGATACTAGTTAATTTGGGATCCAGCCACACAGCGTTGCCTGCACTCTTCCCGAACTTTTCACCTGTGGAGGTGGTAAGCAATGGCGTTGTCAAGCCAAAAGTAGAGGTCTCGAGGCCAGATGATTGACGTCCAATTAACTCAAGACCAGCTAGCATGTTTCCCCATTGGTCAGATCCCCCAACTTGGATATTACAGCTATGATATTTATATAGATGATAGAAATCATAAGCTTGAAGGAGTTGATAGGTGAACTCAGTGAAGGATAATCCTTGCTGGGACTCTAACCGAGCCCGAACACTAAGATAAAAGGGTAAGAAGATGTGTTAAAGGAGATGATACGACAACACCTCTCTCGACTGAGCATGGCATTGATCCGAACATGTTTTCCCACTTCACGAAGAAAGTCGAGCATAGTGAACTTATCGTGCCACATAAGGTTGCTCAGGATGCTGGGACTTTGCAAGGACAACGCTGGGGAGTCGATGTGTTCTAATCTACTCCGAGCATAGGCTGATGCACGTTCGAAAAAGAGTTCAATGCCCTTTGCGATTGATACGGCATTATCCTCAACTTGTTGAATATTGGCCTGTGAGCGCTCAGTCGATCGTCCAGAGGGATCACCAACTTGACCTGTTGCTGCGCCTATCTGCAAGGAATTAGTATGTGCACATCCTGATTGAGGTACGATCACACCAGGGAAATAATCCGATGTCCTCGAATCTGGAAATGCAACAAAGTCATAAATGGAAGCAAGTGACCGATGTGGAGGGAGGAAGCGGTGGGGTCCACGCCAGAATATACGGTTTGAGGCTTCGATTGCAGCGCTTGCCTCAAGGTCTCTGGCCTATTATTTATTCAGTCTGGATGTCCTCGGTCCTAGTGTAGTACAATTACCTTGTGACATTTTGAATGAGGCCACGATATTCGAGTTCATCTAAGAGGGAGACATTGTGAAAGAGGTGGCATGTGAATAATTGATGGCACTGTCGAGGAGGCACGCGTGTAAAATGCCGAGCAGAGGAAGACAACATCGCGCGCGTGAAGTTTCCTTCTGATCACATGAGTGATCACGTTGTAACCTGAACGGAGATAGCCGAATACTGTAACAGTTTTCGTAAATAAGGTTGATGTGACGCGGTAGGCGACAGTCCCTCAACACACACCGCAAATAATGGGCTGTATGTTGTTTGCTTCCCTTATTCCGATGTCGCTGCTGACATCGCTCTGAATAGCCAACAAACCTCGTGGACTTCAGGCCGCTCGTAAGCTTCGCAACTCTCGTCGTGAGAACCGTTGGGTTCGTTCTTCAGGGCAATATCTTCCAATGATGTCTGACATCTCGACTATCCTTCTAGGCAGATAAAAGCTACAAGAAACGTACTTTGGGGAACACTTACAAAACATCGCCTACCGGAGGTTCTTCTCATGCAAAAGGCATCGTTCTTGAGAAAGTTGGTGTTGAAGCCAAACAACCTAATTCTGCCATCCGCAAGTGTGTGCGTGTACAGCTTATCAAGAACGGAAAGAAGGTCACCGCTTTTGTTCCTGTAAGCAACTCAAGTTGTCCATGTCCGTGGTACTGACATCGGGAAAGAATGATGGTTGTTTGAACTTTGTGGACGAGAACGATGAGGTCCTCATTTCTGGTTTCGGTCGCAGTGGCAAAGCTAAGGGTGATATTCCCGGAGTACGCTTTAAGGTTGTGAAAGTATCTGGTGTTGGCCTTCTTGCCTTGTGGAAGGAAAAGAAGGTATGATGTATACATTCTTCTTGCTCCACCATATCCTCTGACTCGCCTCCACAGGAAAAACCCAGATCATGATCGCTTATCGTATATCTCCTTTCCTCTGTCTACTTTCATCAACACGATATGATATTTCATGATCATGCTGTATTGTTTGCCACGCCACATGAGAATCCAGTTCACAGAGACTGTATCTCGTTCGTGAGAGTATGATTACCCTTAGCATCTAATGGCTTCCCTATCAAACTACTCCCTCAAAAAGTATATTCTCATGTCGGCTATTCTATCCCCAAAACAACGTGTACCTCCATTTCCATCCCGCGTCAAGGTGATGACTAACAGTGTGCCCAAGAGAACTTATGCTCTTGTTCTTGCAGGATTAGACCCCGACTATTTGAACAAGCTTCTTGAACGACCACCTCTACCTATTCCCAATAAGCGCTCGCAAGGACCGGAACATGAGCTTGGTGTAACTCCTCAACTTCCACCCCGTCGCAGAATCCCGCCAAAACCACCAGCTCCAATACAGTCTGATCATCATCATGTATCAAACAAGTACCTCCACCAACCATTTGAATTAAGCTATAATATCCAGAATGACACAGGCAAAGGACTATACCATACCCCTGGGTGTGATAACAATACAGCCAGAGAAGTCCTGGGCGTTGCCAGTGGAATTTTTTCAGCAGGAACATGCATCAAGTGTCATGATTTTTCAACAGTCGATGCACATGCCACGCGATTTCCGCGACAATATGTCAGTTCCCTGGATGAACTGGCACATAATCTCACCGGATCATTCATATATGAAACAGAGAAGGCACGGGCGATTTTCACTTGGCTGCACCATAATATATGGTATGATACACAGTCCTTCTTCACCGGAACCGTCAGACCTGCTACCCCAAGCTCGACCTTATCATCTGGCTTGGCTGTTTGCGACGGTTATTCGGGACTTTTTGTAGATCTTGCTGGGAAAGCTGGATTGCAGGTGTACAGGGTGGATGGCCACGGCAAAGGTTTCGGCTACCGAGACCTTGTTCCCGCGGAGCCTATCCCGGAGATGAGCACCAATCACGCTTGGAATTGCATCCTTATGGATGGTGAATGGCACCTGATAGATGCTACCTGGGGTGCTGGTGTACTCAACGGCTCAACTTACGAGCAGCGTTTCGACCCATCTTGGTTTACTTCTACTCCCAAGGAGTTTGCGAGACGCCATTTCCCTTCCAACCCCACCTTTCAATTAATAGCTGATGAAGACGGAGGTCCATTGATATGGGAAGACTATATCTCGGCTCCACCGGGCCCTGTCATTTTCAATGATTTTCATCGGCTGGGATTCTTGATTGACCTTCTCCAGCCAGCATCAAATGTTATTGGAAAAGGACAGACAGTGACGTTCACCTTGTTTAAGCGTTGTGAACATATGACGAACAGTGAGGGCGACAACTACATCTATGTCCTTCTGGTTCCCGGACACAAGCCTATACCCCTACATCCCAATGCAGAGGGTGGTTGGAGTTTGACTTATTCGGTGATGAATGACATCGAGTTATCTCTGATGTTTATCGCAACAATAGACGGACGGGACGCAAAAGGGATTGGACTCCGAGGGTTCGAAAATGCCTTGGACCGGAAAGCCATGTCTTTCGGAGGATTAGCAAAATGGACGGTTGTTGAAGGGTCTAGGAATAGAATGACAGGTTTATATTAGATATCCATATGGTAGCTCGACGGACCGAGACTGCGTCGGCATACATAGCGAAGTACTTCACATAAAGTGTAGAGCCATACATCCCGCAACCGGATGACCCACTGGCTCGCAATTTTGTAGCCGCTCTAAACCGTGACTATACCAAGGTAGCACTGAAGGTCTGAAAATAATTCCAGCTGCTCTTGCATTGTAAGATCGCTAACGATGATTTGAAGTATCGAACCAACAGTAACATGGTGTGTCCGGATGAGGCTGCTATAATATACATGGGTAAACACACCCATAAGGAATCTACACGGTCTGTTAGATCCCGTTTCATTATTAGGCAGGGAAAATCACTCACTGACAATCCATCCGATCAGTCATCCCACCGTGGCCGGGGATACTTTGACCAAAATCCTTAATGTTGAAAGCACGTTTGAAACCAGATGCAAAGAAACCTCCAAAGGGAGCAACAAGAGAAGCGAAGCACGCCATTAACAATAAGTGTAGATGATAAGGGGTATATGAGATGGAAGAAATTGATCGATTAAACTTTTGACATAAATCAGATACTCATCGCGGAGATGGATTGAGAGACACACCACAATCGTAAGGATCGAGGAGAACGGTCGCGACAACGGCATCTCCTGCCAGACAAAGACTGGGTTAGGTTTACAGTGGATGGAGCTCCAGGCGCTCACGCCTAAATCATGGACAGGGCAAATCATATAGTTGAAGCGCATGAAAAAGCCACCCCAGCAAAGTGCGAAAACTACGGTGCTGAAGAAAGCACCAACGAAGCCTTCCACCGTCTTCTTCGGCGACAATTTGATGAGAGGTGTACGCCCGAGAGTTATACCCCAAACGTAAGCAAAGACGTCGTTGCAAATGACAAGAGATGCAGGAACCCAGAACCAGATTAATCCCTCAAGGATGTTGTTCACAATGAAGTGACTTGAGAAATACAATTCAGACGATTGAGCTCTCTGAACAAAGGCTCTGAGCATACCTTGAGACGACAATCATGAGAAGGGTCATGTGGACCCAGCAAAACAATCCGAATTGCTGCTTCAGTGAACCCCGCTTCAACGACATAACGAAGCCCATGAAACCAATGATATAGAGGGTAAAGCTGATCATGCGATGATTTGTGACGAACGGTACCAGATGCGCGTCCGCAAATACAACATGCTGAGAATACGTTCAGTGAGAGTGTGCAGGTAAAATAGATAACATACCTTAAAGTAATGAATGATGCTTTCCCCGTAAAGAAAATAATTAGTGACCGCAAAGAAATACCAGTTCAGGGTTTTGCTCCAAGGATCTCTGGCTTTGACAGTGCCTCGATCATGAGGGTCACTTTCTGTCGTTGCAAGGGAAAAGAGAGCTGTGACTTCGCGATATACAAGAGTCTGGCATGCTATAACGAGGAGGACCATATATACATGCCCCAAAAGTAATAGTCCTTTCCGAAAAGACATCATATTCTCAGTCAGACGTAGAAAGACTGAAAAACCTACCAATAAATCCCCCAATCATAATCAGTGTCCATACCGTTCGTTGGAACAGATTCTGTCGTTTCTTCCTTTTCTCAGCCTCTGCTGCAAAGTTTTCTGCATATTTTGGAGACGGAGTAGTGGAAAATTCTGCCCGAGATACAGGCTGCTCAATCGATTCTGTTGTTGACTGAGTCTTTTGGAATTCCTCTCGGGGATAAGTCGGGAGCGCAGGCACCTCAGGCTGAGAGACTGGAGGTGTTGGTACTACCGGTATTTCAGGTTCAGTTCCAACTTCCGATTTTGCTTCAGATTGTAGAGCAAACGACGTGTCTATAACATCTGGAGTTGACGAAGAGACAGCAACAGCTCGAATGGAGATTAAGTCCTTGTTCAAGGACTCAACGGATGAACCCTGAAGTTCTGCTCGTCGTTTTCGTGCCTCTGCGCGCTCCTTTTCCTTTTTTTCCTGTCGTGCTTGTCGCGTAGCCTTCTTAAGAGCAGACTTCGACGGTTTGGCGGTCGCAGGTATGCTGTAAATGTTTTCAAAAAAATCGTAATGGAGTGTGTTGTCACGTCTAAAAATACCTGTCTGAAGGCTCCTCAGCAATTTCCTCCTCTGCCGTATCTTCTCCGGACTCGACATTGAGGGCAGAGAATGCAGTATGAGTGGCAAAAAGGTTACGAGGGTCAGTCTGCCTGGTCATAACAAACTTTTTGTCTGGTGACAGATTCAGAATACGAATACGTACGTAACACACGACCCCTATTTGCTTGAGGCACGCTAACACTACATCCACATGCAAGTTCTCGTCAAGAACTACGACGGTAGCTTCCCTCAGTTTGTGGTCCCATTGTACTCTCATTATCCTCTCTGTGCAATTGTATGTCAAAATTATATGGTACACTTAGCTCTTTGGGCATCTATGTCTGATTATATCCACATGCACCCTGTAAGTTCTAGTGCAGTCTTGGGAGCATAAAGACGACTGCTGGCAACCTCATTGCAGCTCGTGCTTCGGTTCTTTCCGACGGCTCAAGTATCTGCTAGCAACAACCGGGAGTGCGTGGTCATTGACAGTGTCTGCCATACTGAATTGAGCATATCTGTTTTTGACGAGATCAAATTCCTTGTACTGCAGTTGATTTTGATTTGGGAGGCAAAAAGGTGGATTTCGGATAACAGGTCACCTGTGCGATTGATACCTCACAAGGTAGCTCAAAAATCAATGGCTACTTTTCAAAACGAGAGTACGATAACTCCTCGATGATCATTCATCGAGGGACAATTAGTAGAGTCGCCCAACTCGGGCGGCTCAATAAATAGTAGCCTCTATAAACAATACGAACACCAATTCAGAATTTCCAGTCCGGCTCAACTTCCATAGCCCAAGGGACTAGGAAAATTGTATCAGTTCTTCGAGCCCGAGAGAAAAATATAGCGACACAGCGACCTACATTTAGAAATCAATGTTTTTGAGAAAATTTTCTCAATGGGAACAGTATGTATTTGACACCACGCAGCAGTGATCCTATCAACTCATGAATAAACACCCAATCTTTGGAAACAAGACGTACCGAGGGTCCAGATAATTAATTTTACTGGATTTGTTTATATGGTGTGATATCATGTTCACGGACAACTCACCTGGTCCCCAACGCAATCTCCTTGGTTTCATCTCGATCGATTATCTGCAGCCTAGAGGCCTGGATTCTCTCAGTGAGCTTGTCGATCATCTCCTCTATCTTCTCAGTTGATTTTTCGCGTTTGAGTGTCGCCTTCTTAGTACGACGTTCTTCAGCAAGCCTTTTGAAATTCTCTTTGATGGTATCTATACGCTCTTGGAGGACGCTCTCATTATGAGGTTGTTTGCCCTCCTCGGAGAATTTCTCGTTATCTCGGACAAACTTCTTCTCAGCCTTTTCAATTTCCTTCTCTTGTAGCTGGTTCTCATGCTCCACGACCCACTCATCCTCAAGATCAGACTCATCCTCTGTATACTTCTCATTCCTCTTGAATTTGGAGTCAAGAGTAAACAAAGCGTGACGAAGCTTCATGCGGTCGTACTTCAATGCGCGATGCTAGATTAGTCCAGAATGAGCACAAGCAATGATGACAATGAAAAAAGTGAACTTTGTTCCGCATCCGTTCCATCGACTGATCATGCGTTTTGGGAGCGGTCCTCTGATGGTTACACAAGATAGCAACTTCACGATTAGCCTTGTTGTAGGAGTTCAGCTTCTCCTGAAGTGTTGCATCGGAAAGATGTTGCTCGTCAAGTAGGCGCTGGAATGTAATTGAAGCATTGAAAGTACGGAACACTTTCGCAGTCAGACCCTTCATCTCATTGTTGAGATGCTTATTCAGGGAACTCGTCTAGGGACAGCGTCAGCACACGCTCCATGTGACTCAGGGACAAAACATTCTTACATTCACTCGGTCAAATAGATTATCCTCGTCATTCTTGTTTTCCTTAAAGATTCGAATGTTCTTAAACACTTGGGGTTCAACCTGAACCGAGTTGTAATACCGGATAGAGTCTTTACCCAAAAAATCGAAGGTGATATTATCTGGTGCCTCTAACGTCACATGTTCACAGCGGAGTGAACAACAACCCACGGTGTCGGCCTCATCCTCGCCCTTCTCATTCCCAGCACGAAGAGCTAACTTGTCGATGAAGTACATAGCAGTTGCGCGCTGTCGGTCTGCCATAATTTTGGACTTGAGGTCGATTTGGTAATTAAGACGAATACGGTCAACATGGTTCTAAAACTAGGTTCAGAACATTCTAGTTAGCGTGTTCGGCGACACAAGCATACCTTGAGTTCACGCGCCTTCTCAAATTTTTGCATGTCACTTTGTCCCTTCAACGAACTACCCGCGGCGAGGAAAACGTACTTGTGGTTTCCATTGATGTTCTCAGTCCAATTTGCTAGCCAAGTCACAGTGTTGTCATGCTGAATGGCCTTCCATTTTCCAGGAACGTTTGGAACGGGTATTGGCGCATCCTTTCCAATGTTGAGGGTGATATCTTCGGGCCTGACTCGGAGCTTTCACATCGGTCAGCCTATAGCCACGAGACCTAGAGGTAAAGCTAACCTTGAGTGCACCTTTCTTGGGGTGCTCGCCGCGTCCGCGGAAGAGACCTGGAGGCTCGACTCGGAAATTGCCAACTTTCTCTTTGCGACCATCCAAGAGACAGTAAGTGTACTTGGCTTCCATTTCCTCCTTTACCTTCTTGGCTGCTTTTTTCTCTTCT
>Ga0153934_1000095_pt1 | contig 22198 bp, 32 predicted proteins | sample TSNJ018MetaG_FD_104708 | JGI IMG/M metagenome (GOLD analysis project Ga0153934, IMG submission 104708) | Attine ant fungus gardens microbial communities from New Jersey, USA - TSNJ018 MetaG | ecosystem: Host-associated > Fungi > Mycelium > Unclassified | place: USA: New Jersey, Wharton State...
ATCTAGAATGACAAGCTCTCAAAGCATAGTTAATGACAATCACATGAATTTGAAGTAGTACCAGACTGTCATTTGTAAGACCATACTACGAACAGTGAGTATTCCGAAACCTGTTGTCCAACTTTCGGATGCACTTCTCTTTTGTGCTCATCCCTGCTTGGCATGAACTTCATGTCAGTGTTCTACTACTCAAAAGAGACCCTTCTCTTGTTCTCCTCTCTGCTCTACTTGATGCTCTTGGCATTTTGCTCCCATACCATAACACACTACCTAGCTACCGTGTGTTTTAGGATAGGACCGTTGATATGTTTTCTTAATGTAGTCCAAGTCACCATTGATCTCATACCAATGAAGGGACTATCTAACAAACTAGGAAAAGGTGAATTATGTTATGCTCGAGACAGGAAAGGTGATGTGGAAGAGCTTCCAATAACGCAGAAACACTGGGAAGATGAGGTGTCTACCCTAGTGCCTCTATCCCTAATTCAGGAGTCTCCGAAAATACAAGCAACTTGTTCATCAGTTTATGTCAGGCGGAGAGTCTTCTGCCTTCTGCAGCCTTCTCCATCCTCAGAACTGTCGGTCTTGTGAAGCTGTTCTTGGTATTTCAATTCTGTAGTTAGGTTGTCACCTGCGTCAATATTCATAGCTGCGAAATGAATCTCAAGCTCAAGACTCTCAGACCATTCTGGTTTCCTCATCCTCGGTGTCGAGCCCTACTGCTGCGACAACAAATACCTCGAGCACCAGCGCCGCTCGACCCTTGGATGCGTGCATTGGTTTGAAGTAGGCAGGCATTCGAGACATTAATTTAACATTTTCCTCAAGCTTTATCAAACAAAAAATTGCCGCTCGCTTCCTCCATTTGACCGCCTTTTCGAACTATATCACAAGGAAACTAGGTGCCGAAAAGAAATCACATCTACTGAGATATGGATCATCTATATTCTTCGCACTGGCATATCGACCAACGCACCATACATTGCTTCATTATTGTATTTATCTACATGAAATCTTCTTCGAGTTCTAGGCCAGTCTTTCTGGAACTCATATCTCCTTCATCCGGATTGTCGAAGAGCGTGTCATAAGATCGGGCCTGTTTTTCTGCCTCCCGTCGTTTGGCTAATTCAAGCTCGGCCTTTCTCTGAGAGGTGGAAATTGAACACTAGACCTATTATGAGAGCAAGAATCAGGTGCACCTTTTCAGCTGCAGCGATACGTTTAATGGCGTTTTCTTTTTTGATCCGGTCAATCCTCTCTTGCTCATGGTCGACTTCTCGCTCCAGCTTCGTTTTATTGAGCCGGTTATTTATCGCATTCTCCCGCTTCTCCACGTACACTATACCACTTGGTCTATGTCTCAGGCCATACCTCCCGTATAAGGAGACTACACACCACGTTTAACCTGCTTACCTATGAGTGAGTCTCACATTGACAGCGGGAAATTTGGATATTGCCTTTTTGTCACTATAGAAGGAGACCTGACCAACAGCCATATCGCCAGTTTTCTAGGATGTATCAATGAAGTCCTAGTATTTGAACATGCTTACAGAAGCTCACACCTTCAAGTTGTCACCTGGAGTGTAGATGATAGTGAGATTGTCCTTCTTGTTTCCTAGTTAACTGAGTTCACGGTTCTGGAAGATGTTGACCTGGCTTACGGACCCTCGATAGAATTTGCCTTCACAAGCTGGGCGCAGTCAGTGAGAAGGGCCTGGGGTATATTTTCCCATGACATCCCCTCAGGCATTCTGAGGTATACATGGGCTGAAGAGAGCTTGTCTACATGGAACCAGACATCCTGAGGCCATGCATATTTGATCAACTCTTCATCTGGAAAACCAATGAGTATCAATTTCTCGCGAGACAAAAGAGTACAGACTTTCCACCTTGTCTTTCCCCATATAAATGGTGGCAGGCGGATTGTGTACTTATAAGGGCTCAGCATGGAGTTTTATTTCAGAACGTCATATACTTGCCAGTGGATGTGAAAATAAGGACCATCGTTTAGAAGATATGGATAGTAGTGGAAGTGATCACGATCGGCGTAGGCCGCCAAGAGTGTGGGAAATAGTATAGCATAAGCTAAACGCTGGCCAAACGCTGCTCAGCCCATCCAGTTTCCAAATCCTCTTGCATTGCAGAAGTTTTTGTAGAAACAAGTATGTGCCATAGTGTCCTTATACACTCATTTTACTCATGTTTCCTTGAGAAACAAATAGTGGACCCTGGACCCTGAATACTTATGAACCTTACTCCAAATCGATTAGGGCTTGGTCTACGTCAGCCATTGCAGTCGTTCGGCCAGGGCCCCACCATGCAAGCCCTTGCACAACAGCAGCAAATGCAATATATACAACCTCCGAAAACGGCCATCCTCTTCGTGGGTTCAATATCTGGTGGCATTACTGATGCATTTCTCAATCAGCTACTTGGGGTGAGTCCAGCCTCTCACATGTGAAGCTTATTCAAACCACTGCGGATTCAGGCATGTGGTCCAGTCAAATCTTTCAAGCGACTCATTACACCTGCAATGAAGCCTCAGGGATTTGGTTTTGCCGAATTCGAAGAGCCTGGCGGTGCAATTCGGGCTATGGACTTGTTGAACAATATCGAGTTACCAGCATTGGAAGACGGGTGTGTAAATAAGAAACTTCTGGTGCGTCCCTTGAGTTTTATTCATTCTGGCAAGCCTACGTCAGAAACTAGGTGAAGGCAGATGAGAAAACTCGACTTGTCCTGGAAGGTTTCAAACTAAACAGTGTCCCAACAGAGGTACTTGGTTCTACTCATCATCCGACTTTTTTATATTCATACATCTTGCAGGCAGACGAAGCTATTCAAAAGCAAGCGAAAGCAAAGATTGACGAACTTGTGGCGGATATCCACCGTGTTTCACAGGAAGCAACGAATAGCGGCCTTCTCGACAAAGAAAAATACGTGATTCCTCCCCACTTGCATGACCTCCAAGAAGCCGATCTTCCGGAAACTCAGCGTGGGCTTGTGATCTCTGAAATCGCCCAATTCCGAGAGCGTGCAGCTAAGCGCGAACGAGAGAAGATGCGTGATGTCCGTGAAAGCATTCCTGTTCTTACTAGCATTCCGAGTGGCCCAAAAGCTCGTGAATGGGGGAAGCCACAAGGTCAGACGGGACCATCATCCCCTGCCAGCTCGAAAAACCAAGGTTTTAGCAAAGGGGGGCAAGGATACAATAAGCCTCCAGGATTTGTCAGAGCTGAAAATGATAGTCAAAATCCGGACGATACACAGGCTCCCAAGAATAAAACTGATGAAGACTTGGAAGCGGAACGCAAGGAAGCTCGTCGGCGAGAGGAGGAGCTGTCTTTTCGAGATGTGTGTCTGTTTCTATCTTGACCAATGGCCGATTCTAATCTCGAGAGCAGCGCGAGCGACGGTACGAGCCTCGCGAACGAAATCGTATCCAGGCTCTGGAAAGGGCTATTGCACGAGAGCGTAGTATCAGAGAATCCGAGGAACGTGAGCGAATTGAGATGCGCGCTCGACTAGATGTTTGGGATGATGATGAGAGTGATGAGATGTTCTATATTGATCGGTATGTATCATCATGTCCTTCGAGTGATAACTCTCTGTAACCTATTCAGATCGAGATGGCGTGCTCTTCGAGCTCGTAGATTGGAAGCGGAAGAAATTGCTGATGAAAAATCCCGACGGTATGAAGAACAGGAGGCTGAAAATCTCAGACGCGAATCAGAAGATTTCTTGGCACGACAAATGGATGAGATGCAGGCATTGGCTGAAGAGCAAAGAAAGGCCGGCCTTTTGCTGGACGATGGAGCGCCCGTTAAACTCAATGTTTCGATCGCTGCTGCTAGTACTAAGGAGAGAGATGTACCCACGAAAGAGAAAGCAGCAGTGTTCAGTCATGAAGAGGACGACGAGGATGCTGTCAAAAAGCGCAAAGCACCTCTTGTTAAACTCGATTTCAGTGTCGCGGAAAGCACCGAGCAAGCGAAGGAGCGGCTTGAAAAGATCAAGTTATCAGTACCGCACGATAAAGAAGTTCTGTTCAAGGCCAAAGTCCGATGGGATGGATTGTCTGACGTGAGATTCCTATTGGTTGCTAACAAAAGATACTAATTGATTCCTCAAGTCCATAATTGACCGGAAATTAGAACCGCTTGTTAAGCGCCTTATGGTTAAATACCTCGGTGAGATGGAAGAAGATGATCTGATTATGTTTGTCCTTGAGCACTTGAAAGACCATAAAGGACCACAGAAACTTGTAGAAGGCCTGGAACCAGTATGTCTTTCAAGGCGATTCATCGGATTGGTTCAAATACTTACTCTCATATTTACAGGTTTTGGAAGAAGAAGCAATCGAGTTCAGTATCAGCTTATGGCGTCAAATAATTTTCGAGAGCATGGCATATGGAGAGGGTATCTTGACGGAAAGAATGCTTGTGGATTAAAAGGGTTAGGAGCACTATTATTAGTGACGCCACCCTACTGTGGGCGTAGGTGCGTTGTGTAGTTTGAGTATTGAGCACCTTCCTACTGAGGTAGATTTGGGATGCCATGTGTGCGGGGTATGGTCAAGAGAGCAGCAGTTTTCGAGGATTCTCTGTTGTTCAGAGAGTAATTCGATGTCGTATAGTGAGTTCACCACTCTTTGTTCAATCCATGGGTCATTACAGTTCTCGTCTGTACAATGGCATGATATACGACCTTATTGCAGATGGAATGCATCTAAGCCTCGGGAGATCAATTTTACCCAAATTGTATGTCAGTTTCTTCTGGACTGGTGAAGTTTCCGAACCACTGTTTCAGTTCTGTAACTTGTGGTGGACTTCTACTCGGTAGTTAATCTTTGGGTCGGAGTAGAGAAGTTCTCACAAGATAGCAACGGTAAGCTTGATATCCATTTTCAATGTTCAACCACCACCACAGTCTATGTCTTATGGAGTCTGTTGGGCTGCTAACGTTACTGACCAGGAACATAGATGTTCAAGACAAGCAAGGTCTCAGCTCTTGAATTTTTGATAAAATTAGTTCTTAAAAGGCATTTATTGGTGAAAGGTATTTTTCTTATTGTAAAGTAACATTGAGTGAACTAGTACTTCTATAGCTCAGACAGGAATTAAGGAGATAGGTTGCCTGGACATTAAAGGAATACAATGACTAAGGATAATATCAGACACAACACATACGTTAAGGCCTAGGCTGTTTCGTCGACTTGTTGTCTCCTCTTACCCATACTCTACCACTTTTATTCAGTGGACACCCGTCTTCCCATCGTCTAGTTTTCACATATTATTTTGATTGGACCTAGAATTCGGACTTGAATAGGGATAGACCATTTTGCATTTTACCTTTACCTCTTCCTTGAACACTTTATGAGCCTTATGGCTTGGGACTCATTAACACTGTTCTTCCTCTGAGTAGGAGTTAAGAGGAGTCGCAGATGTCTAACTTCTCCAATGGCCTCTCCTCAAAACACAGGGGTTGGGTTAATCTCTACTCTAGTTTGAACAACTCATGTGCTTGCTTATAATCAATAATGACTCTTCTTGTTTTATGGATGTACGACCTGAACAGATTGTTTAGAATGGCTATCATCATACTCAAAGTATTGATTTGAGGAGGCCACTTTTCAAGTGGGTTACCACACTGTCAATGATGCTACATGTGATGAACATTTTCTAATGTGGCAATATATCTCGAATACTGTTCCAATACATATGTAGTATATTGATGCTGTGTGATTGGTGCTCGGTGATCATGGTTAGATAATCATCCACTTGAATTATTGTGCTAGACACTTTACCTTATCCATCATCATCAAATATACAGCCTGCACAAAAACCCCAGTCATTAAACTCTCTCTGTCATCATGCCTCCCAAGAAACAGACTCCGTCTTCCTCTAGTGGTAAAATCAAAGAAGACAAGGTCAGGACTTGAAATAAAAAGACGACGACCTATGTTTGATTCGCTTTAGACATTTGGAATGAAGAATGTCAGTGGGTTTTTATTATCATGATTTGATGTGTGTTTTGTAGCGTTCAGAAACAAAACGGACGACTAAAACTTGAATTCCCGTTTGGTTTAAAAGAAAAATAAATCTTCCAAAGTCCAAAAACAAGTCGCTCAAATCCAAGCTCAACAAGCCGTAGCTGGTAAATCAAGAGCAACACTTGAAAAAGAAAAAGAAAAGGATCTTCGAACAAAACAAAAACTAGAAGAGGAAAAACGTCAAAAGGAGGAGGCTGCCCTGTTCAAACCTGTACAACAAGTTCAAAAAATTCCATTTGGTGTTGATCCTAAAACGGTGTTGTGTGTATTTTTCAAAGCTGGGAGTTGTGAGAAGGGAGGGAAGTGTAAGTTCAGTCACGATTTGAATGTGGGAAGGAAAGTAGAGAAGAAGAATCTGTATGAGGATGGGAGAGAGGAGAAGATGAAAGGTTCGTTTTTACCTGACTTGTTCCGACAAGTGGAAATATTTTTTTAAATAGATACGATGGATCAGTGGGATGAAGAGAAGCTTCGTAATGTCGTACTCTCAAAGCATGGAAATCCACGGACGACAACAGATGTACGTCTATGGAACTTCTATTATTCTGTTCTTAATCTCACTTCGTCATATAGATTGTTTGCAAATTCTTTATTGAAGCTATCGAGACGCAAAAGTTTGGATGGTTCTGGGAATGTCCAAACGGCAATGCTTGTCAATACAGACACGCACTTCCGCCAGGATTCATATTCAAATCTCAAAAGAAGGCAATCGATGAAGCAGCCAAGGCTAACACTATCTCAATAGAAGAATTTTTGGAGGTCGAGCGGCACAAGCTTGGTAGTAACTTGACACCTGTTACACCGGAAACGTTCGCAATATGGAAAAAGACGAGGATGGACAAGAAACAGGCTGAACAGGAAGTACTTAACAAGGCAAAGGAGGTTCAAAATGCGGCGGGTAAGAATTCAGGTATGAGTGGAAGGGACCTGGTAAGTGCATTGAATGTTCTTTTTGGACGTGATGTTGATTAATTGTGGTAGTTCCAATACAATCCTGAGTGGTTTGAAGATGAGGAGGAAGAGGGTGACGCGACAGATGATTGGGATCTCACTCAATATCGGAAGCAAAAGCAAGAAGAAGACCTGGCAGCAGAAGAACTGCGCATCGCAAACCTCTATCTCCAGGGTGGTTCACCACAGGGAAATGCAGAAGGTAGCGGAGGAGGACATGGATATTAAATGTTGACGTTGTCCTCCTATTTGCATTCTTGAGTTTGTATATCGGATGTGTCCCTAAAATACAATGCAGCAGGAACACACACATCATCGTTGTCTGATTATCCTCATCACTACCGTAATCAGCCAGATCGGGTCCACCAGCAAAAATGGTTCAGTCGAAGTGGTGGTGCTTTAGCCAGAGGATGGTTAGTCGAAGTCCTGTTTTTCTTGCGGATTTCTGGGAAATACCTTCTTGCATCGCCACTGAGACCTCGTGGCTGCGTCAGAATTACACTTATTGGGGGTGATATCTCCTTGTCTTTTCAACTAGTGTCAACCTCAAGTCGCCACTGCTTATTTCCGTTTGAATTCTCCGTGAACTCACCCTCGCATTTACCAAATCACCTTCCTCCAAAGGACAGACTGCGTACATGGCCTTCACAACACGAGGATCCATGTGAGTTCAAATAGCTTCCCAAATTCCTCCAATTTCCGCTGCTCTGCTACATTTTGTGACCCAAAACGTCGTTGTCAGACGAGCGGCAAGCCACGGCTTTTTTTTCCCCAGATCTAGCATCAAGTTCTGAGACATAGGCCATGAAAGCGACATTCCAGTATTGTATGTAATACATGAACTAGGTCCATGTGAGATGACAAGTTTTATGAGGACAAGGCTTGCTCTGTTCTATGTCACCCCATTGTCTGATCTTCCTCTAAACGACCGGCATATAGGGTTCGGTTTTGTCCATTAAGCTGTCAACACCACCCATTTAATCACGATAGTCGGCATATTTTTGGTGTGCAAAGCAATCTTTGATAGTGTCCGGAAGACATATTCATTTGTCGATTGTAAGACTGAATTCTCCAGTTCATCGAACTACAGTATCGGCCCATTTATTACGATGACACGTTGCTGGACAGGTCTGATGGTTGAGTAGTGGTGACTGAAGGGGGAGTGAAGGAAGTTGAAAACCTCACATCGAAGTTGGTCCAGTCCAGCTATGTGTAGGAGTATTGATCTACATTAATCAAAAGCATATTTCCACCGCATGAAAATTATGATTGATTTTGAGGTGTTGTGTGATGGGAAGTTCATAAAATATCAGTTGGCGAAATAGCTGAGCTGTTGGAGCATGAGACCTGAATGCAGAAAGTCACACGACAGCAGGTTGGACGTTCGAATCTCATCTTGACCACTAAATAATTCCACACAAAATGTGTGAAGAAATAAATAAAATCAAATCAGTGGCTCTGGAAATAAATTCCACAGCTCTGAATTGTTTTAACTCACTCGCATTGCTTGCCAAGGGCGACTTATTTTCAGATGCCTTAATTTTGGCTGTCGTACCTCGCGACGACTCCGCTAATCATGCTGCTTTTGGTCTTGTCAGTCTCTCACAAGAGCAAGATCAGCGCTGATGGAGCGTGGGCTTGAACTGGACCTGGATCTAGACCCTTGCAACCTGATTTATAACGGCACTGATACCGTCAAAATACCTGGCAGTGGCTTTAAATAAATGAGAGACCATGACTAATAGTTTGAGATGAAAAAAACTGAATCAACCCCGAGTTGATACCTTAAGTCAAAGCGTCTCAACTGGTGGTGAAGGTACGCTTTTGATTGAGATCAGTATTCGCCGGGCTAGGATGTTACACCATACGTGAATGATGATGCATAATTATAATAATTATAAGTTTATAAGTTAGACTGGTTTTGGTACCGAAAGGTTGGGTTTCTCCCCCCTCACTCCCCTGGATAATTGCAGATATCTACGCATCAAGCAATGTGTTGTTAGTGTTGTTAGAGTGAAGCCTGAGTCAAGTTTGATCTGACAATGAGTTTATTTTACTGGTGGACAGCGGTCAGGACAAGATATGATAGTTGCAATTGAGCAGCGCAATTGAATAGTTATATTCGTGATCTCCACCTGCCCATTTGTTATACCAAACAGTTACAGCTGTTATGGACGGGGGACTTACGGCACTCCTTGCCGGTCTCTTGACTTCGTCCCCTTAAATGTACACACCTGGGCTTCTTAAATTTATGACTCCTACATTTCTTGAAATATTACTAGTGTTGCAAAAACTGTATAATGAGCTGTGAACCATTTTTGCTCAGGCAAGGAGAATAGTATTCACCGAAGTGGCAGTACATAATTCCCTTGCCATTGAGATTGTCTAGTCCTCTCGAATATCTTGGAGAAGTTATAGAATTTCCCGATATGAACTTTCATGAAAATGAGCCGGACTGCATCGAAGCAACATTGAATGTTGTCATAACAATTTACCTCCACAATGGGTCTTGAATAGCAACATATCTACAAGGCACATAATTCTTTCATGTCCCAATGCACTTGTTGGTTCATAAATTCCCAGTCTAAGTCTTGCATGGATCTTCCTCTCTGTCCTGACCTCGGCTACCAAGCGCAACGTAGCCTCATTATGTCGGCACAGTTACCGGACAACCACACTGACGAGTCAAAAACGCAAATTTGAATCAAGATGAATTCGGACTGAAGTAATTATAAGAGTCCAAGGAAAAAAGTGTTGGACAACCGAACGAGCCAACAAGTTTCGAGTTTGACCAATCAGGTCCAATCAGGTCGGTCATTTAGGCTTCAACATTGCTATTCCGAAATGTATGATAAGGCGAGGGTGTGATTGATCGTACGACCAGGATTCCTGCCTGTTCCAGATTTACATTCGGGTAGGGGACATCTTGCCAATAATCACGTCTATCCAGTAATCAGACCTTACCACTGGTTAAATTGGCACAGTTTGACCTTCTAAGGAATACGACTGTTAATGACGTATGGTCAGCCAAAACTAAAAAGAGCCTAATCGTTGCAATAGCTTAGATGTTAGGAACTCTTTAGGTAGATTGCTGGCCATCTAGACCGAAATGATCAGTTGGGTGGCTGAAGGATATCATATACATACTTTTTTTACAATGTCCTCGCCTCCAACGTCCCAGCCGCTTTCAGCCGCTTTCAATACACAATCATTGACTATGCGAGTAACAAGCAAGCCAACTCCATGGTGATTTCCCATGGATTTTCGCCACCGTAACAGATTGGCGAGTAGCTTCACACGTCTTGCTAAAAATCGACGACGAGCTGGGATAGTCTCTGGATTGAAAGAAGGTCCTGTCGCGATAGAAAAGTATTTGTTCAGATGTTGCTCTGCATCGGTGACAGCCTTTTCAAACATTCCCATGGTAGATTTTCGAATATTCTGCCCTGGTGATTAGTGACACCAGAGGACATTTATGTAGCAACTAGATAGGCACCTGAAGCTTAGTATTTTCACCATCAACACTCGCTTCTACTTCTTGAAACAAGTCAATGGCTCTGCGGATATGATGTTTCGAGTAAACGTCGAGGGCGCCACTTTCCAGAAGTTTGCAGATCCTTGGTATGACGGCTGTAGAAATCATCGAGGCTACTAGATTACCATCTGGAGGTGCCTCATCACTGCCCGACCTCGAGTACTCATAAAGACTTTGATACCATTTGAAACTATCAAGACTCCGGGAATCCTAATGCCAAATGTGAGCCGACATCGTCATGTATTGTTCGACTGACCTGAATGCAATCCCATCCGAGCATCTCTAGCCGCGCCCAAAATTCCCAAACGCCAACAACACCCAGGCTGCCCCATGCATTCACATAACTATCAGTATATCTCTCTCGCCAAATATTCCATCTGCCTTTTCCTGGATCATGAAATTCTTCTGCTCTAACATCGGCTAACACTTCTTGCCTTTGAGAGTTAAGGAACCCCATAGCTTCGCTGTATGCTTGTCCATCTGATGGGGGTAGCGATGAATCTGTTGAGTATCCATCTTCACTCTCCTCGATTTGACGCTTTGCCTGACGAATCCGTCTCCGTTGGATGCGAGCCAAACGTCGTTCACGTCGCAGAGCCACATCGTTTGGCTTGATCGTAGTCCGACCAAGTTCATCAACTTCTTCCGGTTCGGTGTTTGTCAATTCAGGTAGCACACCGAGGAATGCTGATAGATCATCATCATCATCCGCTTGTCTTCGTTGCGTGATGATATCGTGTCGCTCTTTAAGGAGGAAAAACTGTTCTTCCTCAAGCTTCTCTAGTTTTGGGAACTAGGCAACATGTTAGTACAAGGTGTAAGGACAAAGGTTCGAAATTGACCTTTTCATCCAGAAAATTAGCAACACCTTCTACCCATTGCTTGAAGTCGTCAAACCAGGCACGCTTCTCCTCAGCAATTCCGATCATATTCCTCATCTCTCTCTCTCGCTTATCAACCGAGTCTCTCTCCAGAACAATAGAATTGAGGGCGACGGTATTATTTGCGTGTGACATTGTAATTTTTGTCATTTTATCAGAAAGGTGAGTCAGGGCCGGAGCAAGGACTGGAAGAGATGTCAAAGGAGGGACTATATAACGATTAGTGCAGCCATTGGAGTGTTTAAGTTGGGACTGACTCAGTGCAGGCTTGTAGAATTTTTGAAATTTGGCAGATGCTGACTCTGGTTCTCGGTGACCGCCTCTTCGAAGCTGCTCTTGTTCCCATTCCATTGTCTCTTCGTCTTCTTCTTCACTAAAGTAAAATTGTTGAGCTGAGCTTGAGTGTCATGGCACAGTAACATACGCATCAGCAATTAATTCTTTCATTGTTTCACGGCGGTCAACAGCTGCCTTCTTTGTTGCTTTCTTTCCGAGAGCGATGCGCTCCCGAGCACTCGTGTATTCTGCGAATTCTGGTGTGCGGTAGGCGGGTGAACACAAAAATAACCACTGCACATCCAAAGCAAGGACACAGACCATCATCACCTTCACCTAGCTCATCCTCTTCCCGGACTAGGCGGGATTCAGGATGCGGCCCTTGGTCGGTATCCTCCAATCGGGTGACACTGAGAGAAACGAAATCTTCCGATAATAGGTCAGTTTTGCGAATTCGCTCTCGTCGCTCTTTTGCTGTTTTGATAGACGACTCGGAATGAATTACAGTCGTGGTGTCTTCTATGAGTCCAATCAGAAGAGCTCAATATCTTGTAAAAATCCGAATCCAAACCCATCTCAACATCTATTTCCATGTAAGGGCTATGTTCGTCATTTCTGGGAATCATATTTTTTGTACTTGGTCGAGTAGAGGGTGTGCTGGCTTTCAATTCGTCGAGATATGCCTGGTCATACTTTGGTCCACTGTTGGGGCTGGCAGTCGCTTCATCCAAATCCAAACGTATAGACCTGGAGTAGTAGCGGCAGAACCGATGAATACGACGGGCTAGATGCTCTCAACTATCACATACGATGGATGCTTTCCAAGAGCAATTTTACGGCTCAGACTTGATTTTTTGATTTTGAAGACCTCCGCATTGTCTTCCTTTCATTGAAGTAAGAAGCAACATCTTATAGCAAACGATGAACACTTACTTCTTCGTCACCACCAAAACTCAGCTTAGACTTAGCCTTGTTCTTCTTTGCCTTGTTCTTCAGTTTCACAGCTAAGGTGCTGGGAGATTGTTCCACATCGGCAGAGTCAAAATGTTGAAGCTCTTCGCAGCCAGGTTTATTATCATCTAGTGAGATGTCGCGTTGCCTGTGTGCAGGCTTCGTTTTTGTCCTCTTGAAGATGAGCGGAGAAGGTGAAGTCATACCTCATCAAGAAACACGTGACTCTTACATGACCTTCCGATCAACATCTTCCCACACACAACCTCATTAATGTCTGAAGCATTGCGATCCCGACCGAAACCGCGTCCACGCCCTGTGACTGTTCAATCTTATAGCTCATGTGATCCTTCTTCATCGACCACTGGGCCTCTCACATTCGATGGGATTGCCATTGACAATAGTGATAATCAGTTCGTCGTAAATCGTGGTCGAACGAAGGAAACTTGGAGAAAACTTGACGAGATGAATAAGAGTATAGATTTATCACTCCTTCATCATACCACAGCCATTCTCAACATGCTTTAACCAAGTTACATTAACGCCTGTAATGGAGTCCGACAGTGATCTTAGCAGAACTTCAACCCCTTTGCGAAAGCGCGCCAAGACCAGTGTAACCCCTCAATGGCGGAAAACTGGGAAAGAACTTAGGTGTGTCTCGATGCTCAGGGGTTAAACGTGCAACTATACAGTTCTCTAGGTTGCTCTTGACCTCATCATCTTCTGAATCCGATGACGACATAGAAATAATACCAACACCAGCACCCAGAAAGAGCGGAGACCCGCTCAGTCCTAGTGAACGCAATCACTACAAAAGGAAAAATGGACGTGCAAAGTCTCGCTCTCTCACGCCTCCGCCAGATATACCTCCAGCTGTCATTGCGAATGCACGCAATATTGTGAGGCACGTGCTCATCACTAGGCCAGATACCTTTGATTGCTATACTATCCTAGGCAAACTTTCGATGAGCAACACGCGCTATTGGACCCCACTTATGATGATGAGTTCGATGATTCTACCAATACAATCGTTCTTGATCCTGAGCTCGAGCGAATTGCCGAAATCGTGAATTCTCAGCCATCGATCCCAAACCTGTCTGAAGAACGTGTGGTTTTTTCTGTCAAATGGCAGAAACACCCTTTGAATGCGGCAGATCGGGAACCTACATGGTCCTATCGGATGCCTGTGGTATATATTCTTTTCTAGACATTGACTTATGAATGATTGACCATTTCAAGGATGAGTCATTCCGGTCGTTATTTGAAATGGTTGCTGAGGATGCTCAAGTTCTTACCAGTGGAGTAGTGTTGAGCTATAACAATAAACGCATCTTTCCCTCAACACGACCCGACTCTCTTGGGCTATGTGGTGAAGTGCAGCTTAGTGCGCTGTCCCTATTAATCCTTTTTGAGAGTTGATATTGATCAACATTGGAGCAGCTGCATGCCATCAAAAGACATATGATTACACTCATCATCAAAGACATATGTTTCCAACATCAAGTCTCACAGATGAAAAACATTCCTGCAACTTGAACGTAGAAGAGGATATTATCGTCACTTTATCTGAAAATGACGCCGAGGATGGCGACAATGTCATTATATCGAGTGCCAATGTAACTCACTCCAGCAAAATGAGCTCGGATCTACTATTTGGGTTGCCTCAAAGAGAGTCAGATGCCGAGTCACAATCAGATGATGGAAGATTCAAGCTTATTCTCCGCTCCGAAAAGGTTGCCAAGGACATCGCGCTCATTGTGCGACCGACGACTAAATGCGGTTCCATTGTCAAAACCTACATCAAAAAAGTAGGTCTAACTGAGCAGTACCCTCATGTATTTGAGGAGGCTGCCACTGAGGATCCAGTAGCACTCGGGAGTAGAGTGAGGGATCGACGCAGACCAGGAGGCAGAGGCAGGGGAAGGGGTGGAGGTGTGAGTAAGACGGCGACAGTTTCAATGACAGACTTGTCAAGACTTTCAGATCCTCGGATCTGGGTTGATGGTGACAAAATGGATAACAATGCAACGATAGGAGAGACCGATCTGGATGATGGTGACATGGTTGATATTGTGGGACTTTGATTATCTGTTCCGCTTGTTTCATCTTGATACAAGTACTTGATTTTTTATGTCAACAAACTCTATGGACTATCAGAAGATGGACAAAGGAAGTAGTAAAAGAAGCACGAACACAGTTGCAAGACATAATAATCAAGGCTACACTACCAGTGCTCAGTAGCATTCTTCACCAAAATTCGTGCATTATTCACGAAGGCGCGTATCAGCTCGTCAAACGCATTTCGTTCTTGCTCTGGAACGTTCTGATCATTTCTCCGTACAGCTAATGACTTGAGCAAGTCTGATCTTCCAATTTCGACTTCTAGTTCATGGGTTACCTGCGGCTAAGAAAAACATTCAGCATGAATAACCCAAGAGGATAAGATGAAGCATACAGGTGCTGCTGCAGATGTCTGGGTTGTGACCTGAGTCAAGTCAATAACGAATTCTTCGTGCGAGTAACTCAATCGGTCTTTTTTGCGTGTGTGCAGGACTGTACCAATTGGGTGATGTTCTAGATTCTCTATCAATACAAAGTCCAATGTAAAATAGGAGCGGTTACTCACTTTGTACTTCGACATTCACGCTTACACGCCAATCTACATGGTGCTTTGGGCTTAAGATATTCAAGTCCCCAAGACGGATCTTCTGTATACATTCGACAATTTGGTTCGATTTTTCATCTTTTGTTAAACGAATTTTGTCTCGGTCATTGGGTGAATTAGGATCAAACGGGTAGAATGAATCCTTGAGGAGTTGATGTCTGTACTGCAGCGGGCTTGCAGGATATGAGGGTTGTTGAGATGCAGACGTTAACTGGTTGAGGCGGTTATTGAAGTGCTTGTGTTGTTGCTGTTAATCATGTTCCCAATGAGACAGTTTCTGACAGTAAGAAAACGTACTGCAGACATATTGGACTCGAACTGAATATCAGCCGAGTCTGGCTGAAGGACTTTATTATTGCCACGGTCAAAAAGGTGAGTGGGCTGGGCGCGTAGAAGAAGCCGCGAGACGCACTAGTTTCCACAAGCACAGGCAGTTCGAATCGTCTACCCGATACTCTATCCCTCAACACGCCAACTTTGGCTTCCACTTCAATTCTCCCTGATGGATAATTAGGAGAGACGACCATAATCATATGATGTATAAAGTCTGCTATCTCTTTGATAAATTCGTCCAATGGTTCGACACCGAGAATCGATAGAGAGAGTGGAGGTAAGCTGCCACTTCCAGTTGTAGTGCCGGCATGCGGCTTAGCATGAGGATGGATACTAGAGGAGGAATTGTTACCGTTGGTATGATAGGAATCCATATCTGCTGGCCGAAGTCTTTTGGTCGGTGAGGGAGAATGTGCGCGAGTAGCCGAAATGGATGGACCATATTGAAACAAATGCTAAATCTGTCCAACCCTTATAATCAGACATTTCATGACTACCGAGTAATATCCGTTCAGATTCTAGTAGGCCCTGACATCATCGAAATAACAGATAATGGTCCATACATGTTTATTTCAGAATCCACAAAAATGTGCATTGAGAGTAAGGTAGAGTTAATGGACAACTACTGATGGTTCCAGCCAGTTCATGAATTGAAAATGACGTGAAGCCCGACCTGTGAAACAAATGAGTGTCAAAGAAATGATAAATAATAATATTTCAACGTTACTTTGTGGGCGGGGCCAGAAGGAGATAGTTCGTTGAGCTTTGTGGTGTCGAGAGAAAGAGAGAAAGTCGCACGGACGCCTTCATTGAATTTTTGACTGAAGCTAAGACCAATGGCACCAAGATGGTTGACTTTGGCCTTCACGAAAGAAGAATTATCAAGGAAACTGGAAACTAGAGATCAGCATCTAAAACTGAGTAAGTAAAAATCAATGCACATACGTCTTGGTGCCGACTTCGAGGGAAACACCTCCTTGAGTGGCCTTAGTATCATAGAGGGCTTTGGCGCCAACCTCCGTATCTTTACTGACACGATGGTAGTAGCTACCAGTGTAGGTATTGCCGCTGTTGAGAGCGTGGCAAGTAATACCATATTCCCGGGCACTATAGCCAACAGCAGCAGCGAAACGAGATATGCTGCCATCGGTAACGTTATAGGCAGCTTCACCACCCAAAAGGAAGCCCTCATGACCAAAAACTGTATCAACTGTGAAAGTAGGGCCCTAAAAGCCAGATGAGTTGAAACAAATCAATAGGTTCGAAATATCTACAACGAACTCGGAAAACATCGAGGAGAGCGCGAGAGTGAAAACCGGGATGTTTGGCAGTGGCAGTGATCAAGGCATTCTTGGTTCCTTTCTCTGGGGCTAAAGAACTGTCGAGGGAAAGCTTGACACCGTCAGCGATCTGGTTATCGAGTTCGATGTTGTTACGGAGAGTATTAGAGGTAGTCCAGGCTTGGGTGACGGTCAAGCCATTTAGGCGGTCATACCACTTGGCCTCGATGTCACCAGAGATGGCGTCACTCTTTAAATCACGATTTCCAGCAACTTTAAATGTGACACCAGAAGGAGTTTGGGTCTTGACTTCCAGCGAAGAGCTGGAGAAATGATAGTCCTTATTGAGTAGGTCGTGGACAGACTTGCCGAGGTCCTGAAGACAGGTTTCAGCATGACCACAAAAGAAACCAAGCTAATGGCATATACCTTCCAGGAGGGGGGAACAGGCTGAGACATGGTTGTTTGTAGTAGAGGAGGATGCGCTGAAGTTGGACGATGCGTTTTAGGCAGATATCGTGGGAAACGTAGGGAAAGAACCGGCAGTGTTCAACTACACTAAATCGGAATTATAATTTTTACACGACCGGTTAAGTTTGAGGGGTCGGATTTCAGCAAAATGGCGGGACAAGCAAAAGAAGCTTGCCACGGTATGTCTCAGTTGATACATCGAACACTATGCCCACGCCAACGATGAAAATACACAATGAGTTGCAAATGCTTGACTAGGACAGTCTCTATACCAAATTTTGACCCGGCCCTCGTCAAATGAAGTTGACAAAGAACAAAATTCTGATTTCTCCCATGACAGCATCATCAATCACCTGGCTCGCGTCTTTTCTCATGCCTCGAGGCTTGCTCTACTCCCGAGATCAGCCAGGCGCGAGGTTCTCACGAAGACGCGTTGTTTTGCTATGTTGTGTCATAGTTCAAGATTAGGGACGCAAAGCTGGATCCTAAATTGCCTGCTCTCTCTGTATTTCTAGTCTTCTCCTTTTCAGCATGGAGGCTTTTACACTACTGGGCTCAACAACGGGAAGCGATGTTTTTTCAATATCTGATCAAGCTTTGTCTGACAGGTTACAATTCGTCCAAGAGGTGATTGACGTTGCTGCTTATTTGTGTACAGACCGTGAGCGGGCTTAATTTCTCAGATTGGCTTTGGGAACTGGGGTAGTGTCTGGCTATGTCACCCAAAGCTTTCTCGACATGCAGGTAGTCTTGGGACCGCCCAAGGACAGAAGATTGCAGTCAAGCTTGTTCACCGGTCAAAAACCTCAACTACGGCTGCACGCGTTCGGTCCCTGTATGTCAGACGTTGGTCATTCATACTGGTCCCTCAATTATATCCTATAGCTGGAATGAAATGAAGATTGTCCGAAACTTCAAGAATGATCCGCATCCGTCTATCATACCTTTCCATTCTTTCGTCCTGACCCCATCATATGCACTCATCACTATGTGAGTCTTATTCATAGTCTTTATGCCCTGAATTAGAGGCTTGGAGGACACTTTGCCTCTTCGCTTCTGATCCACTTCCAAGATTGACAACAACCGTGCCTCCAGGGCCTATTTTCCGACTCTCGTACCTGTGGAAGTGAAAGAGCTTAAGGCCAGAGAATGGTTCCGCTTTCTTCTCTCTGGTGTCGAATTTCTTCATCAGCGTGGTGTAGTTCACAATGACATTAAGTGAGTATCACTAGATCCAACATCCGACGTGACTCAAGGAAGGTGTTCTAGACCAGCAAATATCTTATTGTCACACAAAAACATCCCAGTGCTTGTTGATTTTGGGTTTGCAGAAAAATACGAACTCGAATTGCCTACCGCCTTTCATAGCAACCTCTCATACGGGACGCCTGAAGTACGTGATTGTAATTGAGATTGGACAACTTATTCAACTATACTTTCAGTACCTATCACCTGAGCGCGCCCGCGGCATTCCTCATGACACGCGCAAATCAGACGTCTGGTCCCTCGGCATCACCTTTTTTGAGATTCTCGTTGGCCGCACCCCGTTCGAGAACACAGATGGGGAACAGCTCAACACGAAGGATGATCTCGAGAATTACTGGCAGCGCACTCTCTGTGGCACATGGATTGGTAACTGGAAGATGACTGCAGAGATGGAGAGACTTCTTCAACGCATGATCGCTCCAAATGCTGACTTACGCTGTACTGCATCCCAGGCAATGGCCGACGAAATGTGGCGTCTGTGTCCTGCATCCACAAAGAGTCACAGTAAGAAATTTGGTTGAGATCACCCATGGCAACCCATTGACAAAATTCTCAGAGCGAGCGGCTAGTGCTAATGATACTTCTGTCTTTGAGAAGGCTCCCAACATGACAACGAGACCAGGAAAGGAAAAAATTATTCCTCCTAGCCTTGACAGCCCGGCCACTCCCTGCGAAGACATTTCTACTCGTGCACTCGTCAAATCCAGGTCGCAGCCCAAAGTTGCCGCCAAAAAAGGTACCTGCTTAATTTAGTGGCAATCCCCGCAGAAATTTGATGTTTGATTGCGCATCAGCTAAGAAGCATCCGTACATTCCTCTTATCCCCGATCTCTCCCCAATCAAGGCATCACCACCAACAACACCGTTGAAATATGTCGCTGGGAAGGAGAATATTGCTTCACTTAAAGAGAGGGCCTCAACCCCCCCTCGTCGACTAGTTGGTGTTTTGACTTCACGAAATGGGAATCTACCTCAAGTCAATATGCCTATCAACAAAACGATTAAGGAGAAGTCTAAAGCTCCCTACAGTATAATGAATAGAAGCATGTCACAAACGAACTCCCGCAACGCAGAGGATATTTCTCTTATCACAAACAAGGGGAGTGCTAAAGAATCAACAAGCGTAAGAGACCGAGTAAGAGACTGGGAGAAGGAGAGGAAAAGACTAAGGGAGATGGCAAGGCTAGAAGAGACTGAACGGGAGGGGGATGAAGAACTAAAGAAAGAAACGGAACAGGAGAAACCCAAAAGAAATCCTATTTCTATCAAGGAATATGAAGTTTACAGCAAGGAGGATTATGGCACGGCGGCGTTTAACAAAATCGTGTCGCCCTCGCTTGCTATCACCCCACCTTTAGCACAAGGTAAGCTGCCTTTGCCCTTCTCCCCTTCCATGCTGTTGACTCGTTCTCTTTTGTGATCCCACAGGTACAAATAAGATGCCTACTACTGGAACACCTTCCAGACCGAGCAGTGTTCCGGACAGGAGTTTTCGCCATGCAATCAGATCCTCTATCGGTAAGTCACTAAGATACTGCTGCAATTCTTGTACGAACTGATTAGTTTCTCCCGGCAGACAAGACTCTTGGGGTTTACAAACTATCCGCACTCACCCATGGAACCAATGGCCGTTCAACTCCTGCGCACAGCCTCGATATTGGTATCAGGGATATCCGACCCGAAATTAACACACCCTTTACTCGAGGGGGAAGTCAAGCGCAATCTTGGAAACATGAAGGTAGGCTGATTAATGAATACCATACACATGATACGGCCACACCCATTGTTTTGTCAGTTAACCCATCACTGCCCCTGGCCAAGCAAAGTGAAAAGGTGACCACCGATTCGCGCATAGATCGACTGACTATCTGGATGCAAAACGTTGAACGTGAGTATCAGCCCGTGGCTTGCGAGGTGTTGTGAGGTTCCCGTATTAATAATAAGCCTATTTTATAGGTGTCGTTGAAGATGCTCGTCAGGGTTTCGCTGCATCGACCAAGACAGATGCGTCATTGTCATCGCTTCCCGTTGCTCCAAGAAATGTTTCCAATAGTCGTAGTGCTCGGCCCTCGCGCCTTCCTCGCAAAGCCCTCGCTGCCTCGCAAATATTCGTAGAATACAACAACCTCATAACCGATACTTCAAGCTCCGACAATACGTCCGCTTTAGCTACGTTGGACCAAAAGTCTAGCAGTCGTGGCTCTCCCAGTGTCAGCAGTACCCCAAGTAAATCCGTGTTTTGCACTCCTGCAAGCACGGATCCTGCTCAGATGCAGCTGTTGATCCCAACACCCTCACGAAAGAGGAGGACAACTGTTTCAGAGGACTCGCCTGTTGCAGTTCTCAGGGATATTGTGATGACACCATCCAAGGGAAGAGAAAAGAGTCAGTCGCATGGGCATTTTTTGCAGCAGCGGATTGCATCGATTTCGCGACTCGAGGCCGAAATTAACAAACGTGAGTCACTATCTCATTCAATAAGCGTGTGCGTCTTGAATATGTTGGCTGATCGATGCTGTTAACTAGCTGTTGGATCCGAGCCCAATCAACGCCTTTCCGAAATGTTTGACAGAAGCATCTTCATTGCTACACCTCTTCGCCCATGTGAAAACCTCGAATCGCCGCATGCTTCTGCAGATGACTTATGTTCTTCACCATATCATGTTGAACCATATCCAGAACGCAAAACCACTTCTTCTGATAGGCTCCCTGATACTCCCCAACAACGCAAGCTGGAAGGTGTCTATGATCGCTTCCTTATGGCTACGTCTGGTGTCAAGCGCGTCGGGAAAGGCTATCAGTCAGATTTTATTCCCCCTCGTCCTTCCACATCAAACCGTACCAGCCTTGGATCGGGGGCTATAAAGAAGAGGCACAGCAGGATGCTCTTTGGTGCTCCGAAGACGCCCATGTTACCGCCCATCAGCTCAGAGGACGTCGTTAAGAGGAGAGGAGTTTCAGTGGACGAGATGGGCGTTATCTCATATGGTCCAGTTTCTGCAGGACCTGATGACGTGGAATCAACAGGACCTCTGACTGTGTCATTCGTGAGAAAGGCCATCAAAGCCATGGTACCTTCTGCCAAGAGACCTTCAAGGATGGTCGTGGCTTGAGGCCACGATTCTTCTCTGGCTGGGGTCTAGACCTCTCTTTCTGATTTCTGCATTTTCTTCTCCACCCATATCGATCAACTCGCTGTTCTCATTTCTCGGTGATGCTCACACATTCCTTCAACGGCCTTCACTGATGTTCCGATATTCCCTAGGAACTACCCTTTCTTTTATTCATACCCTTGATTCAGACTATATCGCTTTCCTGCTGTTGTCATCGCATAATTGAGTGCTCGCTTTCTTCTCTCACTACTTCTATTGGAATATTTCTACTGGATTAGAATCCATTCGACTACTCTTCTTACTCTATCGGTCGCCACCTCGGAGTGGAGCAAATGAGTTACGAACCATCATGACTAGCCTTGCTTATTAACTCATAGTTTCTGCACATGCTATACTAATTATGATTCTTGAAATGAGTTTCTTG
>Ga0153934_1000098_pt1 | contig 22102 bp, 21 predicted proteins | sample TSNJ018MetaG_FD_104708 | JGI IMG/M metagenome (GOLD analysis project Ga0153934, IMG submission 104708) | Attine ant fungus gardens microbial communities from New Jersey, USA - TSNJ018 MetaG | ecosystem: Host-associated > Fungi > Mycelium > Unclassified | place: USA: New Jersey, Wharton State...
AGTCGCAATGATGACTAAGCATATGATCGCTGAATTAATTTAAAACGAGTCATTGTTAGATGGCTAAATATGGTAGGATGTACGCCACAATGTACGCCACATTCCATGTCTGGAGCTATTACTTCTGCCGTCAACTCCATCGAGCTGTCACCGGCAAAAAGAGTTCCCGTATCACCTACCAAAGCGAGCAGATTATCAGTCCGGGGGATCTTCAAGATGTTAAGCGATAATAATATCCCCAATGACTATCCGATGAAGGCGGTCATGGATAACCACCGCAGACCATGGATGATATCTCCATCCAACAACTTTTCTAGAAAAGGAGTCAATTACTGGAAGAACTGTGTCCTCCGTATCCATTATTAGGTCATGGAGATCACAGTGAATCATAGATTATACACCGCAAATTTCTAATACTGCTTCTATAACTCACCTCATGGAACATCTGAGGTGAGCAGATACTATATATCGTTTGAATAAGCTCATTATCATACAGTGAAAAACAATAGGAGACATGCGTGGAGTGAATGTAGACTGTGTTTCATGTAGTATCAGGTGAACCTACCGCCCACAAACTGACTGCGCAATCTACATGCAAGATTCTTACTCTCTCTCGAATACATACATGGCACTTATCCGAGCTCTATTCACAGGCCGCTGGTTAGGTATAAAGTCGCTCAGGAATTAGACCATCAGATCAGTCACCTCCCTATCTGAAAAAACGACGACAATGAGTTTAAAGCCAGGTCGCTACCAGATTCGCTACATTCCTCCAGGCATCACTCCGCCGTTTGTGGGCGGTTTATACGCTGTATCTACTGATATCGGCCAACCCATCCTGGCGGAACCACTGAGTCCCGAGCACCCCCCTCAGGTGGTAAGTAGCCCTCATCATCTTTGAATAACACACCTTTCACTTGGAGAAAAAAATTTAGTGGGAAGTTCATCTGAATGAGAACAACAAGTACATCATTACACAACCTGGTTTCAACAGCAAGTTACCCGGTATCGGCCCAGTCCTCATGGGATGGAGTCTTTCCAGCCCATCCGCAGATTACCAAGGTGGAAAAATCCTGTTCGGAGTCGGCTATGCAGAGCTTGAAATTGAGCCCGTTGGGTCGAGTGGTCGCTACTTCAGTATTAGAGTTCCTGATCCAAGTGATACGGTTGTTCCCAATCAAGTGGAATTCTTCATCGCTGAGCGCGATCATGATGTGAGAGAATCATATTTCTCTGTGTTATTTCGACATTTAACACACCTTTGACCAAGCTTGTTAGCCAACCCTATTGGCCCGGAATTGGTCTTAGGCGTCCTCATCCCAACTGGGAGTTCATTCCCGATAAACGTGACTAATTCCTTTGCAAGTAACATTATTTGAATCGTTGTTGTATATCTCACTTGCAAGCAACACCTGAAGTACACAGATAAATGGGGAAAGCACGTGGTCAGTGGTCTGCATTATGAGAACCAAAGTTGGGTTAACTTTGGTTTTCATCGTGCAGACCACTGCTAATTAAAATTATCAGTGCATTATCTAAATGGAAAGGCCAGGGATAGGTAGGAAGTTTTCTACATGTTGGTAATAAGACGTCACTCTCTAGTGGGCCCAGCTCACACAATCAGTCACATTTTGTCACATTAGTTGCTAACGCATTGCTAGGAACAGTGCTAGGAACAGGTTCATCACCTGTTGCCCAACTGTCCTCTAATTCAGAATGAGGATTTACTCTATCTCAGTTGTTCTTGCTCCACCTTCCGGTGCTTCTGCTGTTCTCAGTTCTGCTAATGACCTGTCAAGTTTCTCATTCTACCAGCGGGGATCCGTTGGCGAATTCATGAATTTCTTTACAAAAACGGTAGTAGAACGCACAGCACAAGGTCAGAGGCAGAGTGTCAAAGAGAGCTCATACACAGCCCACACTTACAATCGTGGGGGAGCTGAGCACCTCGCTGGTATTTGGCAGTCAACACGTTAAATAGCATTTGTGTTCTTAATCAAAAATAGGTGTTATGATCACAGACCAGGAGTATCCTGTCAGACCAGCATTTTCGTTGTTGACAAAACTTCTTGATGACTTTACGGCCAAAGTACCCCAATCTTTGTTCAAGAACCCAGGATCAATATCGTTCCCAGATATCAACGCGTATATACAAAAGTACCAAGATCCGCGCCAAGCAGATACAATCATGCGTGTACAACAGGAACTTGATGAAACAAAGATAATCCTGGTGAGCATTGTTACTCAAAGAAATGGAAGAGCTCAGGCCAACAGATGCACAGCATAAGACGATGGAATCAGTCTTGCAGCGCGGCGAGAAGCTTGATACTCTAGTCGAAAGATCCGAATCGCTTTCGGCGCATTCGAAGGCGTTCTACAAGACTGCAAAGAAAGTATGTAATATCACTGATTTATTTGATATTCGACTCACCGCTTCCTTCCAGCAAAACAGTTGCTGTACTATCATGTAATGTTTATATACCGTACGCTTTGTTTATACTGGAGTATGAAGTGGATTAATGCATGATTTAGAACGAGTTGCAACCGGTGTGAAAACATTCCCATCTCACTAAGACATTGGTGTGAAGGACCCGACCAGGGCGCAGAACTGAATCACATCAAGAATATCAAGATGCATCATGGTTACACAGTGCATAAGTTGCATGTAAGCTTTGCTCGGTCCAATGAAATGGACTGAGGCTATGGTGTAAAATCAATGCTCGCTGTCTGCGCAGTGCCATAGGACCCGCCTATCAGACCTAATAATTAGTCTGTTTGCAATTTTGGTTGGCACTCTCCCAGACTATGTTGGTGCCATTCTCGGTCTTGTGCGGGATGGGTGTGACTGACGACTCGACCCTCTCATGGTAATTTCCAACGAATCATCAGATGCCATCTTCGACAGGAAATGCGGGAGTTAAATCATTCATTTTCACCCAAAGGCCAACATAACGTTGTTTCGGCTGAATTGGTTTTACTTTACCGCTGACACGCAACTCTCTCAGAAGAGAACATTCGATAGTATGAGGAGCTCGCTGTAGTGTCTCGCCCAGGTTTTAGCATAGCCTCTGTTGCAGATTTTAGGGAGGCTGCTTCACCGGCAGGTTGAAAGGAATACCACCCACTCAATGGGAATTTGGCGGAAGAGCGTTGGTCGGACGCTGATGTTATTACCTGGGATTGATTTCTTCAAAAGACAAGCCTGCTTGGACGGCAGATTCCGAAATGCAGACCTTGCGGAGATTCTTCAGAATGCGACTCAAGAGGTGGCTGATGCTTTCAAGGCGCGTGTGATTCCCGGATGGATGGGAGTCGTCGAAATCCTTGGCATTGAGTAATCCCGCGAATGGGCGTGTGCTCAGTATGTTCTCCTGAGTCAGATTGGTCTTAGTTGGCCTGACTGATTGACCCATAGCTTAACGAGTTCAAAAGTCTGCCGACATCGTGCGCTACATCTACATTAATTCAACTCTCGTTAATGACTTCAAATTCCGGGACCGGTCTCAGAAACACGCCCAGGGGCTGGTCGAATTACCGAGAAGAGTCTCGACAATGCTAATAGCCGTTCAGTAAGTTTGTTGCCAATGAATTCATGATCTTGAATGTTTGATTTAATATTGGTCCAGCCCTTGGATGTTCTTGACTGGTTCTAGAAGAAGTCTGAGTCCGCCAAATACCTGAAGGACCCTTGTGTTAAGTTTGGCAATGTGTCTCACGCAGAATTGGCTATCAACATCTTCAATGCTATCATTCCCACTGTTCAGGTAGTAGATTTTTTTCCTCGACGATGCGACGATTCATCAGGGAAGTGCAAACGAGCATGATTTTTCCCAAAGGATTATGTGGCATGTCCGTGAAGCTCTCCATCTCCGTCCACTGATGAGTTGGTCATCCTCTTGCCTTTCAACCATCTTGATCAACACATCGTGCAGTATGCCGGCGTCTATCGCACTGCGGTGGTCCCTGTCCCTGCTTATAATATCAAGCTTGAGGATTGGGTGTTTGTGGATATCGCGAAAGCGAATGTGCGTTAAGCCCTGTATACTGGAATTTCACCACTAATTGGTCATAACAGGAATCTCTGGGACCAATCCCTGATTATACTTGTGCAAAGAATGCCGGCGAGCATCGTGTAGCGGTGGAATGCATCAGCTAACTCACCTAGTTAACGTCCGGGGGTACTTAAGCTAGTGAAAGGCAAAAGGCGACTGATGTAACACATAGGGAGAGATTCCTTGTATACAACCAATGATGTAGTGGAGACAAAAGAACGGTTTACATAAGGTAATTTGTTATATATGTACGAGATAAGATTATTGAACAATACTCCAGCCGGCGAGCACCGGAACGATCACGGTTTAAACATGACGTTCCAGACGTTAGGTCGCTTCGTTTTGCAAATACCTTTGAGCAGGTGTGAACCCATGAGGAAGTCAACACGCCTGACACCCGCCTGCTTCTCTCTCTCTCTAGATCTTGCATCAGGTGCACGACTATGACGCTGGCGGTAGGCCAGAGAAATTGCATTTTGTTTCTCAAGGCTTTCCCGTTGATACTCTTCCTTCGATACGCGTAACCGTAGTGCTCTGTAGAACCCGCCAAGGACGTCGCTGACAGTGACAAAGGGAAGGACAGAAGATGATATTGAGATCTCCCAAGGTAAGAGGGGGGATACAAGTGAAAGCGAGGGGACGGGAGGAAGGGTAGCTGATTCATTGCGAACCATATTGACAAAGGAGTGTCCATACACAACTGGGTTCATGGCTGGATCGACTGAAACGTTGAAGTCGAACGTTGGCGCGACGAGGATACCGTGCATTTCCAATGACACTGGCGGTATGGGAGAGAGCGCATATAATGGTGAGGATTGGTAGACATAGACGAGAGGCGGATTATATACTGGAGGAGTGTAAGGCCCTGAGCTCGAGGGACTCGATGCATCAGAGGAGGGACTGTTGTCGGTAAAATGAACTTTGCGAGTGCCTTTAATCATTGGGCTTTGGACAAAGAATTGAATAGGAGCTCATTATATAGACGACTGCTGTAGATCCCGAGTCATAAGCAATGGTAAAATAAAATGGTGTCGTCGATTTCGCTGCCACGTACCCCACGCTGGATTCTTTGCAGATTGACAGCATTAGCAATACAAATGGGTTTATGTCTCCAGTTGGGTCATTGACTAGATCTGATTTCTGAATGAGTATGGCTGTGACGGACCCGAAGTTTGTCACTTGACCTTGACGATAACGCTTCACATCCTCCCACCCAGCCTCCTTCCTACCAGATAGCCCGCTGACTTCGGTTCTCATAGGCTTCTTAGCATTGTACCTTGCTTGTTATCGGATATAAATGCTGACTACGGAAAAATGTATTACACTTACTTCCTCAGGCAATCTCATATTTTTAGACCCAATAAACCACCGAGTCATTCCTTGAGCAAAAGAGGGAATTGCTCAATTTACCAACTTGGAAAACCGGAGGAGAAGGGAAAAAGTCCGCTGTGCCCTTTTCAATCCCAGCTGAGAGCCAAATGGAAGAGCTTAGCACACAGCGCAACGCAAAATAATTTGCTTCGAGCTGTTGATCAATGCAGTGATCTATCAACATCAACTAGGATTCCATGCCCTCACCGTTCTAAAATCCAGGTAGTGGCTTGGAAAGGTTTGATACGCCATCGCTACTGCTGTTACACAAGGCCGTACTACTGGTCATCATGAGCTATGATCCCAAATTGAAGTGGTCATGCGATTCTTTCAAGTGGGCTTGGTAGAGACAACCTGGGTTCATCTCATGGTATCATAGTTCTCAGGGAAAAATTTTTTTCAATGAAAGAGTGGATATAAACATGAGAAGCTGCTCATCATGTGTGTTCTCGGTCATATCGAGGTTTTACATTGGTGGCACGTTGGTGATACTGCTAAAGATCCCAGACAGATATGGGTCAAAATTGCCAATACGGCTGTCTCATTTTTCAAGCATACCAGACTGTTCTCTAAATATCGAGAGGATAGTCATGAGCATAGCAGCTCTGGAACCTGGTCTACCATCCTGTGCTTCGAATGCTCACAGCATTCGTGACATCTTGACATCGTGATACTAACAAAGCGTTTAATGATTCTATTTTTAAAATTGTTTACACCAGAGAACATGAACTGCGGAAGACATCTTTAGATCTTGCGAAAGGCGCTAGTCAACATCAAATTACCACTCTTTACCTTGTCCCTACATCAGCCCGCACCGTAGGTCTGGTATCGCTGATGTCTCTTCGTCTCGTTCCCTTGTTCCTAGGTAACTAAGTTCTAAGACAGACAGCCTGCACAGTCCTGTAGTCAAAGTTATTGATCTCAAGTATGATGTGTTTGATGACTCGGTCACTCTTCTGCTATTTCTGGCGCCATGTGATGCGCGAGCGTTACCTTGTAATTCGATGATTCCAGGTGTACGAGGCTGAGCGATTAAGGCCACTCGTAGAAGGGCCATGAATCATCTTATTGAAAATATATCTTACTTCCAAGCTTCCTGATTAGTCGATAATGTGAAGGTCGGTTACTGCATCCTCTATCAAAGCCTCTGCTCCTTCATACCTTAGCTTGATGACTGCATCATATGTCTGCGGAAACCTATACAGGGGCAACACAAAGTTAAGTTGGCAAACGCAACAGATTTTTCGAACTTACGAGATGACACCCGTCAACATCTTGGTTGAAGCAGATTTCCCTCCATCTTGAGGAGGCGTAATGGTGAAACATGCGAGGACACCTGTAACGACAGTATAAAGGGAATCAAGTGCAAAATATCGTCCAGGACAAATCCTTATATGTAAAAAAAATAAATGAAAAATGTTTGTAAAGTTGAAAGATACCAACCGTCTCCCACTTCCAAATGAATACGCCTGTGGGTCTTTCACATCTGTATCAATTTGACCACCTTTCAAGAAACGATCGGGGTTGAACTTTTCAGGTTCAGCGTAGACATCAGGATCATGTAACACAGCCCTGTTCGGATCCAGTCAACAAATCCGATGTCCAACAATCCAGGAAAAAGCTACCATATGTTCTCCACGATAACAGAGCCCTTGGGAATGAAGAAACCTTTGTAGACATCATCTTCAGTGACTACATGTGAGACAGCTGCAAGGATATAAGAATCTTGATTATCAAGCCATTTGAATCAACTCACACAAAGGAGTCACATTTTGCCATCGCAACACCTCCTTGCACAAGGCATTCACATAAGGAAGATTCGGTTGATCACTAAAGTCAGGCAAACGATCCCGACCCACCACAAGGTCGATTTCATCTTGTGCCTTCCGCTGCGTCTCTGGGTATAATATCATGGCGAGTAAAAAGATGAGATTGGAAGAGACACTCTGTGCCAAGGGTTCAGGAAAAATTCAATGAATGATATTAGCGACTTGCGGTATCAGCTCTGGCTGATAATTGATGAGCTGATAGATCCACTAGAAGAGAAGCAACACTTCCGAACCTCCAAATGCAATCCCAAGGACGTCTTGAATGATCTCTACCCTGTTGGTGTCCTCCATGCTGGCATTTTCTAGCATATCTTTGCCAATACACCGCGAAGCCTCGTTTAGCTCCTATGAAAAGGATATGAAAATCGGGAATATTTCAACCGGTCAACGCGTACCATCTTCTTCCTCAGCATGATGAAACAATCATCTCTCAATGCACGTACATACCTCTCCCAATATTTTGCTATTTTCAGGAACCCAGCCCCGGGAAACCATCGAGGCAACTGTTTGAGAAAAGGGATGAAATCCACATAGAACGTTCCGAAGATACCGGCAATCGAGAGGCTTAACATGGAGACTTCTGCAATTTCATAGAAAGGGTCGTTGTCGTCTTTGATTTCTATGCCATACACGCTTTTTATGATATTGACTGTCTGGTTACTGGCGCAGAATATTAGCGGTGTCGAGACATACTATCCCATCATTTGCAAAAACTAACCGACGCAAGTGGGTTTTGAATTCACTTGGGGAGTCAAGTAGCTGGCGAAGAAGCATTTTGCAGTGCTGAGCGTGGATAGGACGGAGCCATCGGACTGCAGATGAATTGAAATGCTGGTTGAAGATCCTCCTGCGCTCCCTCCATCTTTGGCCATAAGATTGGAAGCAGAAGTTCCAGTTCCAACCAATGCTATAGATCGTCATGGTCGGTATAAGTGGGGTCGAAAGGAAATACGCTACGTACAGTTCATTGAGCATTGGGAATCGTACTCGATCGGAATATAAGGCAGACCGCTTCTCCAATAGGTCTGCTATGGCTTGTGCAGAGTTCAAAATGATAGTCGTGCGGCCCAATTCGTTGATCGAAATAATATCACTACCTGCACAAAGGAGAACATTGGTATGAGGTCTACTTCCTCTATTGTGATTACACCATATTGCTTGCTCCAGTTTTGGTATGTAACCCAGGGATTTTCTTGCGATGGATGAAAAAGCTTCTGCACAATCAAAGGCAGGTATTTGGGACCAGGGGGCAATGGCAAACCACGCCGAGACGATCGTTCCCGGTATTTAGAGACACCTATCACAATTGCTAGTGGTAGACACAGTAACCAAGCGACTGAGAGCCCAGGCATGGAGTAGAGCAGTGAGGAAAGAAACAATCACTGTTCCTCGTGTATTTGATCTCGTGGAGCGCCACTCTGGATATCTGACATGGTGCATGCATCTTTCCTAAAATTGCTACCAGTGAACTATTGTCAGAGCTCCTCAAGAAGCCTTCTCGTTGAGTTTCTCCGCATGCGTCTGCGATGCCTCTTTACACCCTCAAACTTAAATAACTTCAGCTTTCAAGATGGGCCAAGCCTAGCCACGACCTCAGTTCCACTTTTGTTCCTCTGTTGCTGAGCGAAGAGATGCTTCAAACCCCGAGTATGCAAACATTTTGTATCTAGGTTGACCGATAAGAAGGAGTTCTGCCGAGACAAAGAGTTATTAAAGTTTTAAATGAGTGAAGTCTAGGTCGCTTTGGGGCCTATCTAGAAGGAGGTCAGGCCTGACCAAAGCATTGCCATATTTGGAAAGCAGCATGCGGTCACTCGTAATCTGGACATCGCAGCAGGACTTGGTGAAGAGCCAGTCAGTACCCATGACATGATACATTGCATCTGAAACATGTGAACATGGGGCCATCTCAATTAACCTTTTTCGCAATGATACACGTTACCTGTACGATTGTGGTGTATCTCTCCCCTGATACTCTCCTCTATAGTTGTCCTTGTCAATATTTTCAAGTGATGTTGAAAGTGAGTTTTCTCCGAACAGAACAACTAATCACAGAATTTATAACGGAAACAGAGGACACTTTTTCTAAAAAAATCAATCAACAATTCATAATGCGGTGTACGAACACAGTCCGCAGTACAGAAGTCACTCGGCTGCTCATGTTGCATGTTTCCAAGATAGAGAAGCCAATTTGCGCGTGGGTCTGGGACATAGGGATGTAGATGGGCATAGATCTAACAGCTCCAATGGAATCGACTGCCTAGAGAAGTAGTATGTCTCTGATGTTCTTCTTCTTACGAGTATTTAGTACTGTTGAGAATCCTGTAGTGATGAGCACAGACACAATTTTATCTTTAACTCTTCTTCTCTTCGAAGATGGCGCATTTTTGGACTCCTGACGCGTATTAAAAAAGGTCCCTGAGAAACGGAGCATTCTCTTCCGGTGTCTTGTGGTTCTAGTGCGACATTGGATCATCTCTAATTGAGGAGATATCTCTGGAAGGACACTGGGGGTTGTGTTGGATCTATAATCTCGAACGACTGGACGGGTCCTCGAGTGATAGGAATGTTCGTCTATATCAAAGACTAGCTATGACAGTATATGAGTAGATAGACACAAGAGTAATATAGCGAAGTACTCACCACTTACTACCGTTAAGGCCCTCGTAGTTGAGTTGAATCAGTCCAAGGTGAACCCTTTGAGTGCATCCCACTGCGTTAGTCAGATGGGCTGCTCAATAGGTTGGGTTGGGATAAGGGGGGTGAGTTGACTTGCTCACAGTCTTTATCGAATCATTGTTTTCATGTGACATCCATTTGCGTAACACTGTATCTTCGGATCATACAAGTCCTAATTTTAGATACATTAGGAATTGTGGAACGACAGAATTGTATTTTCATAGTAATTTGACCATTCATTCCTTCACACATACATGTCAGCTTCAATAGGTAGGTACATCGATCATCTTAATTTTCCAAGGAGTGACATTACCTACCCCATTCCAGGTTCAGGTATCAGAGTGTGAAGGGTACTCCATGATACACATCGTTCTGGATCAATGGAAAATCCTGACTGACAGTGACTCACGGCTGAACTTTTTCAATGCCTGAACCTGGGAGGGGTGGGTAATGTTTACCATATGCATGTTATTCTGATACTGCTCTTGATTTGAAAAGCCACGAATGACGTTAGAGGAAGAAGTAAGATTTGGAGGATCTATGTTCCACCAATGTATCTATTGAAGTTGACATGTGTGCGTGTGAAGGAATGAATGGCCAAATTGCTTTTGTATGACCAAAAATACAATTCCTGGTTCCAAAATATCTAAAATTAAGAATTGTATGATCCGCTCCATGTGAAGAGTGGTGCAATGTGTGAGAAAACTGGCCTCTCGTTCAAAAAACTTGTTGTCAACCTCTGTGTTCAACTGAGGCCGAGTTTTCACACAATTCGGACAATCAACACACAGTGATAACCATTGCATCAAGGAATGGTGCTGGCAAATGGTAAGAATCAAAAGATCAAACGGATCTTGTAATGATGATGAGTTTTGCCGACCCCTATTTCCCCAAAGCTTGGTCAAAGTCGTGTGATGCACTAGCGGATATGAAACGTGAGGCAACGTAATCCAGGGACATTAAAAGCATCCGTAAAATGGATAGATTACTTTCCGATTTGAGCACTATCCAATAGCTACCTAATTTACGTACAGATACACTCATAAAAATACAAATGTGTTATGTTATCTCTACGTGCAAAGTGCATCATGATCAGACTGTTGGGGCGGACCAACGGCGACGATCGTATCTGGCCGTGCAACGGACCAAAGGCATCTCTCAAGCCTCGAACGATCGATCCAAGCACCCAACTCGGTAAACGCCCTCAGAGTATGAACGACCTTCAACCGCTTGTCAATGGCCTGTAATGCCTTTGCCAACGTCTGCGGTCGCATAGCACTGGTATCCTTCTGCCATGAGGTCGTGACAACAATGCTCTCCAATGCTGTCATGTCTCCTAGCCTAGCAACGTGCTTCATGATAAAGTCGCGATAGATAAACGAGGCGAATGAAAGATATTTCAAGGAGGAGAGCTGGTTTGTGGGAAAATCAGGTGGGAGACCTTCAAAGTGACGGAGATGGGTAATCTGGGCACAGAGCTGTAGAGCGTGAGGGGCAAACAGGACTCTCTCCCAGGGACTCCAGACGGTCATGATTGTGAGCTCGCGCAAGGATATGTGGAGGAATGTGGGCATGGAAGAGATGGACTCGAGAATGCGACTCTGGCATGCAAGGGAGACGAGATGGGTGCAGGCACGTGCAATGGCGATGTCTGCCTTGTTGGAGGCGGGGATCCAGAGATGATGTACGAACGAGACAATATTTGGGTATTTTTCAAGCAGAGCAAGAAAGCTGTCGACAGCGCGGCTGGAGGAAAGGCTGACAGGAACATGGGCAAGGCAGGCGAGGCGGACGGCGTGGTACCAGCCGCGGGACAACAGCAGCCAGGAGCGATACTCAGCTTGTGAGCCTGCAGCAGCATGCTTAGCAACTTCAAGCACAAGTTCGTTGGGCAGTGGATTCATGACAAGAAAAGAGAAGAACCACCATCTTTTTATATGGCCATACACGACGGCCCGGTAAACTCCGACGACGATCTACCCCAACAAAGTCTATTAACACAGTTTATCTGCGACCTCTGCTATCAGCTCTCGCACCTCCTTCTTACCCACGCCTCCTTCGCCCTCCCAACCCGAACCCTGCCTCAGCTTGCTTCTAAGCATCTCCTGTGTTTGCAGCACCTGCAGCAGCGGCCTGACTGTATCATCGTACCAAGGTGACAGTCGAACAAATAGCGCCAGCGCCGCCGTCAGACGATGCACTAAATAAAGCCATCAGAAACCACAGCCACATCTCGGGCCAAGGTCACCCACCAACTTGCTCGTTGGACTTTTCACGGCCCAGCGCCTCCACCACTGCGCTAATCAATTCCACCTCCCATTCCTCATTTCTCCCTCCTTCCATCCCCTTTGCTCTTCCATTCTGCAGCCATGCAGCCATATTGAATGCCACGCTCGACGCAGCCGTTCTCACAGACCCATCCTCGCTTACAAGACTCTCCACAACGACCCCTGTAAGTATTCCTCTCAGCGTCACATCGGTCAGAATTCTCCGTGTCAGCACCACACTTGAGAATGTATTGCACATCAGTCTCAAAACTGTAAGAACATAATTCCTTGGACCCTTGATATTTTCCCATGTCCCAAGCACGTCCAGGGCCCGCGAAGCAATAACCTGTATGAACCCTCCACATGCCGAAGCCGATGCACTAGAAGCCCACGAGCACGCAGCAGGATCAAGAAATGTCAAGCGCCACATGTCAATCAATGGGAAAAGAGCATCCACCGGCAAAACAATGATCACCACGCTTGTCGCTAAACTCCATGAGTTCAACATGCTCGACGTGCTCAAAACTCCTGCCGTTGATTCCTTAGCGGCCGAGATCCGACCCTTGAGATACGCCGCAAAACTCTCGGAAATCGTGTTTTTGATTTGGTCTCGAGTCGAGTTGGCGGTTGTGGGCCAAGATACCTCCTCGATTGAGGAGAACAGTTTCGAAACCATCGTGTCCACTGGCGGTGTCTGTGTGAACAAAATTGGTTTCGTCGATATTTTCTCAATATTCGGAAGATGGATACGAGTATGGGGGTGCGCTGTGGGGTAACAAGTTACTCGGTGATTTGGTTTTTAATTTAATCAACTCGCTTACGAGGATATGCTTCATAAACAAGCAAATCGATTTGAGTTTCTAATTCAGCTGCATTCGCCCCCTTGAGCTCAGCTTTCTGCAACTCATCACCACCAAAATGACATTCGTTCTGGAAAAAAAACTCACTTTTTTTCCATCCAGGAAAAAGTAAAATGTAGGAGTTGCCCTTATATTCCACTGACCAGCGAGGCTTCGTCCAAGCCCGACATCAATGTCAATTTTAGCACATGCTACTCCTTGAGGGCTCTTCTGTTCCGAGAGCCGTTCAAAAACAGGTTCTATCATTTGACACGGTGGACATGTCCGGCTCGTAAAGAACGCGACGGCGACTCGGTGGGATCGAAGAAACGAGTCGAATGATGCAGAATTTGTAATGACGTGCATCGGTGCGGTGATTGATGAGGTTTCCGATGAATGGGAAGTAGACGTCGCAGCGGACGCTCGTGCTTGATTAGATACGGATTGAAGGAGAGAAGCTCCAAGTTGACTATCAGCAGGAGGACGATGAGCTTGGCCTTCCACTGGACGTCTATACATAGCGTCGATGGTCGGGCGCAATGCGGCACCAAAAGGCGTCGATAAGAAGTCACTAGGGAGGTCTACCTTCGTCAGCTGAGGATCCATGAAACCAAGCAAAGATGACTATACCTTTGATGGACTCTGGTATGGAGCCACCCGTAAGGAATCCAATGACGTCATTGGTGAAAGAATTACAATTGAAGTCTGCGGTTTGTGGCCATGAGCATGATCGAAGTCAGGATTCGGTCCCATGACTAACCTAAGAGGTGGTACTAAATCGCGTGAGCTATTGAGTTGCGTTATGGATGATCGGTGACATACTTTATCTGCGGTATAATGCACCCTGAGGTCCTCCAAATAGTCATTGAACGTTTCCTCGTCGATGCCTGTTTCACCCATATCTATTATTTGAAGAGGTTGGCCATGCTGCCCAATAATCAGTCCCGCAGTAGGTTTAAATTAGATAAAGTTCTGGGGTGCTTTACATGAGATTGACCGGGTCTTGTCATATTGATTCCTTGACCATAGAACACTTCTCGTCTGAACACCACCACAGACGTATGCCTGTAAAAACGCCGATCAGTGAAATTAGTCAAAATCGTTTCGTATTGAAACATGTTGTCACCAGATTCCATCGATTTGCCGCCCAGTCAGCTGTCTAGAAAGATTTCTGGCCATGCCATTGCTGAGGTCGTAGATGTAGAGTTGGACGCTATTGGACATAGTTAATGAAGATCAAGGTTGATTGTATGACGTGTGCGCGAGTTAATCTCCACGTGATGGTGATTTAACTGTATGATTGGGGTCAATAACTGTCGCTGTCGACAGTGCTCTAGAACCTTCTAGTAAGACACTTGGAATAGTCCGAGCCACCGGAGTTGTGACCAGTTGCAACATTGATTATACTGCCTTGAAATCTTGCTCAAAAAACACCCACAGTCAATCAATATGGCGGACCCTCAATGTATTTGCCTTCCTGGAAAGAGATTGTAATTTCCCCAAATACTTGTCGTTGTTAAGAATCAGAAACAGTAAGACGTTTTGATGGACGCGTATATCAGTCAGGCCGTGAGAGGTCTTGTCAAACAAAATCTATCTGAGGCAGCTGTCATAGCAGATGAAGGGTCTTCAAATATGCTCATGTTGCTGATATGGGGGAATCACTATTATAATTCAAAAAAACACATGAAAATGTCGATGGGGTACCTGTGGATCTATCTACTATTCTGGTCCTTTCTCCAGCAACGTGCTTGAGGCTGTCATGAGAATTCCCCTGACCTCCCACACACTAATCCGTGGCACAAGAACGGAGGGTGGATCAATGTGATTACTGAGATGGTGGGAGCACTGAAGCAGGTGGGTTAAAGCAGCTATCACCTTCTAGTGGACTCACACGCTAGTTCAATGGGTTTAGTCATACTTTCCCTCGTTCTGACATGACAGTCAAAGTCACTCTCAATGGCCACGTCTTAGCTGAGTCCGATAAGACAATTCAGGTTGAGGGAAACCATTATTTCCCTCCAGACTCGGTCAAAACAGCAGAATTAACTCTGTCTTCCACGCAGTACGCCTCCGGGCTTTATCTTAGCCTTATGTTAGTGATGTAGATCAACTGGATCCGTGTCAGCACGGTATGCCCCTGGAAAGGGTAAGCATTTACTTTGAATTCCTACTGGATGTTTGTAATGCATGTAGCAGCGAAGCGTTTTATTATAGTACCTCCGTTGGCGGGGAAGAGATTCAAGATGTTGCTTGGTGAGCCAAGCTTTGGAGGAATATTCTAGGCTATTCATGCAAAACGACTGAAGGTACTATCCTTCGACAATCACGGAAAAAGCGAAACCGATTGAAGGGTATGTGGCATTTTACAAGGTGAAGATCATGCCCGGGCACCTTGACCATTCCTATTGACACCATGATCAAGACCAAGGTCACGATAGAGTCGGATCTAGCCATCACTTCTTGATGTCTTGTACAGTTTGATGACACTCATACTCTCTAAATGCTAGTTCTGGGTTTATCTCCCTCATCCTGAAATGTGGAATTGGAGATGACAGATGGACCTTTGGCTTGTCGTTTTCTTGCGGATTCGTCATTCAAGTTCATAGGAGCAAGGACAAGGGGCTATAAGCATGCTTGTCTTATACAACAGCACTGTCTTTCTGATCTCGGTCTTATACGCCGCAGTCAAGGACATCCTTAACTGTTGAGACGTTCACTAACCCGGTGCTCATGCCGACGTCGCATGCCGAGCTAGAAGCGTCCTCTCGATTGGCATCTGAATTCAAAAACGCTCTGATGAACTCTGGAGCGACCGAAATCCTTGAATCCGATAAAATTTCATCCTGGAGCTTCATTGATATCATGTCCTCAGTTCAAGAAACACTGCTGTGCATCGATCGTCAATGTACACATCTCCCCCAAACCAGTCCATCAAAATGAGGCTGAGGTGTTGCGCCGCAGCTCAGGAAGTACCGTGTTAATGAATCACTCGCCGAATCTTCTAACCATAAAAGTGAGGCAGAGGTCAAGAATTCAGCGATCTAAGCATAGGATCATGTCATTCCCTATCAACCTTGTCAAAGCTGAACTCGATAGTTTCATTCTCGGGTTCCTTGTTTCATATGTATCGAGTCAGCCTTCGGAAGCGGATACAGCGCATTGGACCTTGGAAATCAATAGACGATAATTTTAGCTTGGTTTAACCCTATTCAAATAACTCAAGTTGAGCCTATTAGAGTCTAGTTCCACCATCCAATTATATACAGAGCAGAAGTCGTCTGGACGAAGAGGGGATCAAGTAGGCGAGTAGGTCCTTTGGTGGTACCTACCCTCAAAGGTAATTTTCAAAGGCGATCTTCCTAGCACTGTCAAGTGAGGAGGTCATTAACTGGATGACGGTTAACTATGGGTGGTATGATGTCTTCTCTATGGTCTGTGTCAATCACTTGTGGCATTGCACCTGAGTTCCTAATGGACCTGAACCATATCATGTCCAACCAATCTACTTGCGCAGGGGTTAATCACACTGCGCAATGCAGTGCAAAGAAATACGACACTCTTTGAGTTGGATAATTTTGGAGCGTTTATTTGATGGAACGGTAAATGCTTTCTTCCAAGGCATTCATCTTCCAAGGCATCCAGAGTCGATTCCTTGACCCTTTCAAGCAAGTTGTAGCATCAGCATTAGCTCATATATACCTTTGGTCGAACAACCGATATGTTATCTACATGCCTCTAAACGGCTTTTTTCTTATTCTAGTCTCTTAAGCCCTTCGGTTAACCCTCATAGGCCGCGAGTTGCGTTTACTTCCGTCGCAGAAGCCGCAGTACTGTTATTATCTGACGAGGGAGCGAATGTTGAAAAAAGAGAGGATTGAATCTGATCGATTATGAGTACGATGTTAACCATGTACAGACGACAGTATGTCCTTATCAAACAGTCCCCGGCCTCGTTAACATTGAACATGGAAATGCCCAGGTGTTTTTTGTGAGCATAAAATCCAGATATGGTCCACGAAACAAACCGACGGTGATCTACTTGGTAAAGAAGCTTGATAATGAATGAGAGCTTAACAAGCTGCAAATTGTATCAGTAACAGTGTTGTCGGAACATCGAAACAATACGCATAGCCCGGTATAAATATTATAGAAAATGAACCAAACCATTCTCAAATGTCCAATGAGGCACATAGCGAGTAGCTTGGACATGAGCGTTTTAAGTGATTGGAATTCATTGAACAGGCTAAAGAAAGCAACAGAGGAATGGTGTCGTCACCGATCACACACATAAATAAATCTTCCCAATTCTTGACGGAAAAGCTTTCATTTTTAATTCGTCTGTCCCAAAGACAAGGAGCCGGCTTTTACTTTATAATACAATTGGACGGACGGTGCTAATTAGACTGCACCTCTAAAGTGCGAGAACAAAATGACTTTAACAGATAAAACAGGGGATATAAATTACGGTGTCAGCAATCGTCCAGAGTGTCGTATTCGTCATCATCAGTAATCCCGTACTGCAAAAGAATATTAATTACAATGCAAGTTTCACTTAGAATAATGGAGGTACCTTATTTTTCCACTGCCTCATCAATCTCCGAGTCGACTGCAATATAGAAACACCTATCCCACCCTTGTCTTCACAAAAACCCGTCTGCTCGCAGAGAAGACAACATGCACGAGCAAGTGCTCTTTCCTTCTGTGCGATCATACGCGCTGCTTTGATTGTCTTTGGACTCTCGGCCTTCAATCTTCGAAGGGCAGCTTCCATCACTTTATCGTATTTTCGAAGTGCTTCTGCTGCAAGGCGAACAGCCCTCTCTGCACGTGAATCCGTAGAGGGGTCTTTGGCCTCCTCTACGAGCGTCATTGTGACAGGGTATGTAGGGTGCTCCTCGGCACCTCGTGATGACCAACCATCATGATGATGATCGACGTCCGAAATGAAACTATCGATTATATGATATAGGAGGCCAAAGGTGACATAACCCAATCCTTTGATGCGCTGACGCGTACCAGGAACCTTGGCTTTGAGCAGATTCTAGACATGTGATCCTTACTGTGAGTTCTAAACAAAGTCAGAAAAAAATAGATGAACCTCGATGCCTGACACCACAAAGTCTAATTCCTCCAGCCAGCTTAAATATAACTCGGTTTCAATGATCCGCTCTTTCGCTCTGAAGCGTGTCTTGACATTAAGCTTGGAGTGATGTAGCAGATGTTGAACGCATGGAGCTAAACCCTTTCCTGGGAGAGGGTTTAGTGGGCAGCCAAAGGGGATGTAACAAATCGTATACCGTGCGGCAGAGCTTTGAGCTCCTCAACGGTCGATATGTCAATCTGGGTACTACATCGCTTCAATAGAGAACATATATCAACTGATTCAGCGTCATTTGATGACCTGCGTGTTGTAGTTTTGATGACTTGCCAAGCAATCAATAAAAGGTATCGTTCAAAGAGGTCAACACACCTCTGCAAGAGCTCGGGGTAGTATCACTAGGGCAAGGAGAATCGACATATTTTCTAGTCCGTTTCCTAGGAGTTTGGTACTCATCCGTATCGCTGGTATAAATCCCGTATGACCGCTTCAGTGACGCGTAAACCATAGCAATGGGACAGTCAAGACCATCACGCGTGACAGGCGCGACATCAAATGGGATTCAGGGCAGGCGAGAACGCGTTCATCACGTGCACATCCAGCCGACGTCAAGCGTCCCTAAAGAAAGGGTTTGGCTCAGTTACACAAAATGGTGTGAACACTAGAAGGATCTCTTGAATACCTGAAAGAATTAAAAAAATATTCCAATTAGGTATATTGTTGGATTTTGGATGTCATGCGAGCCTGCGCGATGCACATGCTAGGATCAATCTGTTTGACATACTGGAATTGGTAGCTACATTACATGACGAGTAAATAGGTATATAAGTAGTGCAATTAGTTTGTATTCACTATCCGTTTGTGTCCTACCCTTACCCTTTGTAACCTCCCCTGTTCAGTTTCAACATATATAAAAGAAACTAAGTTCAGTAATGTGAAGCAGTGTATTATGTACACCCCACGGTGCTCGCAGTCGATGGCGACCTTGGCAAGCATTGTCAAATATTATGACCAATAACATGTAGAATACGAACACGGCCATGATTAAAAAACGAACACAGCCATGTTCACGTGCTCTTTGCATGATCATTGTGATCAGATTCTTAATCAACATCCCAAGTGACTGCCATTGAATGTAAGCGCCACGGTGCATGCAATGACGAATCACTACAGTCACTTATCATCAAAACCCTGATATAAGGTGAGACATTAGTTACAAAAACGAAAACAACTCAGTGTGCAAACAGCATGAGCTTGCCGTCTCAGCAAATTTATGTACATTGTGATTACAGCTTTGCTTTGATTTGCTCCTTCAGTACTTTCGCCCGCTCGCGAAGAACTCTCCGCAGTATCTTTCCACTTAGAGAAATTGGAATTGCATCTATAAATTCAACTCCACCTGCGAGGTGCTTGTAGGCAACTTTGTTATCAGCAACGTGCTAATACAAGAGTCAGTGCGATCATGCAAAAACAAGGAGACCTGCCTTTATGATTGAATTTCGTATGTCTGTAATCTGTCGGGGGTCTTCAGCAGCGCGTTCTGTAGCTCCAGGAGTCAACGCCACAAATGCCATCGGTACTTCACCGCCTGTTCACCAGTTAACAGATGAGCTACTTGACAACGAGAAGATCGCTTGCTGTAATCGTCTGGTACTCCAACCACACAGGCATCTCTCACATCAGGGTGGTCCAGTAGACAGCCTTCCAACTCAGCAGGTGCCACCTGGAATCCCCTGACCTAACAGGAAATGCTCTTTCAATCATAATATCGCACTTTAGATAGTAACTCACCTTCATGATTTCCTGTCATGAAACTAGATAAATAACAATAGAAGATGAGCAGGCATCGCAATTTACCTTGATTCGATCAAGAATCCACACTTCACCATCTTTTCCTATTTTACCTTCATCGCCCGTATGGACCCAGCTAATGAGAAGGGATTAGGGAAGCAGGATGCAGTCATCTTTTGCATACCCGTCTCTGAAAGTTTCTTTGGTTCTGTCAGAACAAAATATGGGCGATGGCTTTTGTTGAATATACAATTATTACCCACGCATCGACGTTATTTAAATAACCCAACGCTCTTGACGGGCTGTGAAGTACGAGTTCACCGGACTCGTCATAACCCCCCAACGTGCCATCCTTCTTGATCACTCGAGCAACAACCCCAGGCATCAGTGTACCACTACCTGCACAACCATCAGAGTACGCCCCCCAATGCCCACTTACATATACACTCACCTCCTGAAACACCCCTTTTGTTTTCAATGGACCACATGGTCGTCGCAGTGCAGAGTTCTGTCATCCCTATCATAGTTTATAATCATCTGGGGCGGCCCCATAAAATAGATGGGTTCTCAAAACTGACCATACGCTTGACCTATGTGTGCGTTTGGTAGAAGATCAAACAACAGCTGGTTCAATTCGTGCGACAGAGGCGCAGCCCCGCACATGACCATTCGTATATGATCCTGGACACCACTTTCCTTTACGGAGGCAGATTGCTGGGTCATCCGTTGTTAAGATGTCTTACTGAAAATGAGGTGGGAAGAACCTTGCACATGTGGACGATCATTGGCGGAACCAGGCTGTGGAGCACTGTGAGCAGAATTCGATTGCAAAAGACAAATAAGAGCACATGAGATGACTGATTCTATAACGGACTATGCTTCTCAGCATCTCTGCAAAGTTGAACTTGGGAACGATAACAAGCGACAGCTGACGGGAAATAGATCAATGTACTGTAGATTTCTCATGAACGAGACTCACTCCACAGAATAGGACAAAATGTAGCTGAACTGTCTTATTAAGTGTCTGCAATATGGTCCTTGGTAATGACTTACGTTGATAACCAGTCCATAGATATCTGGATTAATGATGTCAAAATATCCTCTAATGCAGTGATAGATTGACTTACGGTAGAATGGAAGCACTGGACATAGCAGTTGATATTTTCTTTTGATACAAATAAGAGGGAGGAAAAAGAACTCACCCCCGATGGCGACATCTCCCGGTCGGTAACGGCGATCTTCCCATGCACAGTAGCTCTCGTGAACTCGATTATGAACAGCCATTTGAATAATGTTGGCAATTGGCGAATAGTGCGGTATTGTCACAGCCTAAGGGGATAGTCAAGGAGGGAACCGCCTGTGAGAGGGGATTCACCTTTGGCCGACCGGTTGTTCCAGAAGAAAAGCACAGAAAAGCCACCTTAGTCTTTCCTTCCCCGGGCTTCAGTCTTCTTTCCGTGAACGAAGGTGCGTGCGTGCGACCGAGCTCGATCATCTCCTCAACAGAAACCTTCCCAGTGTGAAACGAACCAACAGCATTGAAGACGAGAATACGATCAGAGGAAAGGCCATATTGCTTAGCGGCAACCTCGGCAGCTGCAAGGCCATCTGGACCAGCAATGAGAAGGACAGACTTAGTCACTTGAAGCTGATATAGCAGCTCGTTGACTGAAAAGTCAGGATTGGCTCCAGAGATGATACCACCGAGTTGATGGACCGCCCAAATCGCAACGGGAAAATCTACAATAGTGGTCATAAATAGAACAAACACCTGACAAAGGCAGACGACTGACTAATATGATTACGACCGAAAAGCAGGACTGATTTTCGTCAAGCTTGTATTGTGTGATCAAGTCTGGCTATCTCACCAACATCATTTTCTCCAATGCCGAAGCGGTAGCGAAGAGCGCTTGCAAGTGCAGTTGTTCGTTCGCGAAGCTTATAAACATGAGTCGAGAGGACTGAGACAAGTGTTGAACAAGACTCACTTCCTGCTTACCCAGGAAGTGCCCTGTGGCATCCTCTACCAGCCAAGGCGTTTCTTCCTTTGCTTTTGGCCTGACAGGATGAGCAGTATCGAACACAAATTGACCTACTGTCTGGTCATCGGGAATCCGAGGCAGAAGGGGACCACGAGAATGGAACTCCATCAGATGGGAGAGCAGAATGAATG